>Ga0209123_1000238_pt1 | contig 80743 bp, 78 predicted proteins | sample BarGraIncu00431A_FD_184500 | JGI IMG/M metagenome (GOLD analysis project Ga0209123, IMG submission 184500) | Arctic peat soil microbial communities from Barrow, Alaska, USA - Barrow Graham LP Incubations 004-31A (SPAdes) (version 2) | ecosystem: Environmental > Terrestrial > Soil > Wetlands >... | reverse complement strand
CAAATAAGGCGCCTGCGGCAACCAGGGCCGGCGTTTCACCAAGATGTTTTATTGCTACAGAATAAGAACCACCACCACCGGGGTTGGCTTTAGCTACTTGTACATAGGAAAAAGTTACAATAGCGAGCAGGGCTAGGATGGCTAGGGCGATTGGCGCTAAATAGCCATAGGCGATAATTCCTGGGAGTGTCAACATGATCATGATTTCCTCAGGGCCATAAGCCACAGATGATAAGGCGTCTGAAGAAAAAATTGATAATGCTTTCCATTTAGGAAGCTTTTCATGGCTCATTTCTTGATTGTGCAGGGGTCTGCCAATCAGTATGCGCCGGACTAATTTCATCATGATTATCTACCTCCAATAGTAGTATGTGTTTTTTGTTGCTAAAATACTTAATAATATAATGTCAATGTTACGAGATGACTATCGGATATAAACAGTTTTTTTGCATGAGATTAAGTATACAATATTTATAATAAAATGGAAATGTGATTGAACAATATTTATATAATCTTTACAGTGAGAGTAACGTACAAGAGTGCCGTGTTGAATGTTAAATGAGGCACTAGATATAATCAGTGCCTCATTTAACATTCTTTTATATGATTTTACTAACGGCGAGGCCAGCATTGTTGGCGAGGCCAACATTGCTGATGGGGCCAGCATTGTTGACGGGGCCAGCATTGTTGACGAGGCCAGCATTGTTGACGAGGCCAGCATTGCTGACTGGGCCAACATTGTTGATGAGGCCAACAGTAATGAGGATTTGGTGTGCAGCCATAAGCGACAGCCGCATCCTGGGAAAAATCTTCGGCATCATCCCATTCGTCGATTTCTGGACGGTCCCATTTTGGCCTTCTATCATTATCGTCGTAATACACGTTGTCATCCTCCTTTTATTATGTTAAGGGTTTACAATAGGTTCGGGGAAATTACTCCATGTGCCTGTATAGGGGTCGTAGGAACAATTCTGAGGACATGCTTGCCAGAGCTTTTTAGGATCACTGCCTTGGGCAAGGGGGCGGCAGTCTGCGCAGGCGTAGCGATATTCACAGTCACTACATTTGTTGATGTTATCTTTGGTAGTATACCAACAACTCGTAAGGGGGTGCCCGCTAAGTATTTCGGTTAATGAGTTTTTTAAAATATTTCCACAAAGCTGATTACGGGCAAATATGCAGGGAATAACATCACCCGTTGTTGTAATGGCGATTTTTCCCGCTAGGCATCCATGATGGTGATGTGCAGCAACAAAAGTGTCTTCATCACAATAGAAGGGTGGTTTAATTACCGGTTTGTGATAATGTACTGGTAATAAATCATGATCATCACCTCGGCCAGTAGGGCGTATAACATCGGGATGGGCGTCTTTCATCCCCAACTTTTCATAGAGCTTCATAATATTTTCTACTTCGTGTTCATTGACTTTCATAATAATGGAAGCGATGCGGAGGGGAATGTTGGCATCCATAATTTTTCCGATGGCTGCTTTGGTTTTATTAAAACTATTGGGTTGCAGTGTGATTTTATCGTGTATTTCCTCATTATCGGCATAAAGAGTTGTGGCAATGCGTACATTGTATTGTTTAAAGAAATTCACACAGCTGTCATCGATCAAAGTTCCGTTGGTGAAAATTTCAATATATTCGAAGCCAAGCTGATGGGCCTTTACTACGAGTTCCCGCCACCTAGGATAGAGTAGAGGTTCGCCACCAATAAACTGGATGTCGCTAGCGCCTGCTTGTTTGGCTTCTTCAATGAGTGATAGCCAACGATGATGAGGTACTTGTTCAGGGATTACTTGTGAGGGACTACACTCGGCGTAACAATGTAAACATTTGCTGTTGCAAGCAGAGGTCAGTTCAAGCCAGACGAATTTAAGTTTTACGGGTGAAGAGGGTACAAGTGACTCTGCTATTGGGAGAGGTTTTGCATTATGAAATGTCCCTAAATCTTTGTCTCGTAGTTTGCGCAAAAAGTTCATATAATCAATGGTATCAGGAGAGTCTACATCCCATAAATCCTGAATGGTATTATCTTGACAGGCACTAAGTAGCTCAGCTGCACCTGTATTAATAGAATACACTTTGCCTGTTTTAAAGTCATAAATTGCAGCTCGCAGCGCACCTTTCACCAGTTTGCAGTCATCATGAAGGCGAAAATACAACGGTCTAGCCTCCTTTTATGTTGATTTATTACATAATATGCAACAATGCTAACTTGGTGTGTATTTTTAATAATAAAAGATAAAAAATTACATTGACAAATAAAATCTTAATGGATATACTATTTATGTTAAGAATGTTTGATGTGAAAATTTAAAATGCGGAAATAGTTCATGAGTAGGGTTTAGATCACGCTTTCTGCTTTATATAGTAAGTATATCGAACTCGGCAGTTATTGCTGGGTTTTTTGTATATATCTTGTTTTTGCTAGATACTTATGGTATCATATGGGCTATGGTATTATAATGCTGAGTGTTTAATACATAAAATTAGAGAATAATTTAGCAACAACGTGGAAAATATGTTAAAATTGGCATTAGTATTTTTGGGTGGAATGGATCATTTCGCCAACTAACGACACAGGGAGGATATAGTATAAATGAAAGCAACAATGGGAAAAATAGACAATAATAAAGTAATCTTTGAAATTGAAGTACCACAAGCGGAAGTAGCAAAAGCTGTTGATAAGGCATATCGTAAGTTAGCGGGTAAAGTCAACATTCCTGGTTTCCGTAAGGGTAAAACACCGCGTAATATTTTAGAACGACATATCGGTAAAGAGGCTATCTTGGATGAAGCCTTTGAACTATTGGCAAGCCCTGCTTATGGCACTGCTCTTGAAGAAAATAACATTGAGCCAGTAAGTCGTCCTGAAATTGATGTAGTTACTTTGGCTGAAGATAAGGACCTGCTCTTCAAAGTGACTGTAGTCGCTAAGCCTGAAATCACCTTGGGGCAATACAAGGGACTTAAAGTCGCAGAGCAAACAGTAGAAATTACTGAAGAACAAATCAATGCTGACATTGAAACCATGCGCAAAAGTCATGGTAAAATGGTAGTCGCTGAAGGTGTAGCAATAGAGGATGGAGACTTCGCAATTATTGATTTCGAAGGTTTCGTCGATGGCGTTGCGTTCCCTGGTGGAGAGGGAAAAACTCATCCATTGCAAATTGGCTCTAATACCTTTATCCCAGGCTTTGAAGAACAATTGATTGGCGTAAAAGCTGGCGAGACAGTGGATGTTACTGTAACGTTTCCAACAGAGTACCATGCTCCTGATTTAGCAGGTAAGGAAGCTGTGTTTAAAGTAACGGTCAATGATGTTAAACGTCAAGAGTTACCTGAACTTGATGATGAGTTTGTTAAAGATGTCAGCGAATTTAATACTGTAGAGGAATTAAAAGCTGACATTAAGAATAAATTGGAAGTGGCTGCAACTGAAAAAGTTGCTCATGAATTCCGCAATGAAGCAATAAAACAGGCTGTTGAAAATGCAGTTGTTGAGATTCCCGAAGTTATGGTTGAAGATCGCATTTCCAAAATGATTGAAGATTTAAGCGCTAACTTGGAAAGTCGTGGCATGAAAATTGCAGACTATATGAAATATATGAATTCTGATATAAATGCACTCCGTGAAAATTATCATGCTTCAGCACTTGCAGGTGTTAAGACTGATATGCTAATGGAAGCAATTGTAAGAGCTGAAGGCTTAGAAGTTAGCATTGAAGAAATTGATGCTGAAATTGGTGTGATTGCCAAGGGATATGGCGCTGAATTGGAAGATGTTAAAGCCATTATTAACGAACAAGGTAGAATGTCTTTTGTGGTTGATTCCATACTGCGCAAAAAAGCAGCTCAGCTTGTTATTGACAGCGTAGAAAAAGAATAATAAACCAGTAGAGGTGTTATAATATGAACTTAGTACCAATGGTAGTCGAACAAACAAGTCGTGGGGAACGATCCTATGATATTTTTTCTAGGCTTCTTAAAGATCGAATTATATTCCTCGGCGGTCCTATTGATGATACTGTGGCAAATTTGATCATTGCTCAACTTTTGTTTCTAGAATCAGAAGATCCAGAGAAGGATATTCACTTATACATTAATAGTCCAGGTGGTGTAGTGACAGCAGCCTTAGCTATTTATGATACCATGCAGTATATTAAACCGGATGTATCCACTATTTGCATGGGTTCAGCAGCTAGTGCAGCAGCGTTTTTACTATGTGCAGGGGCAAAAAATAAACGTTATGCACTGCCTTTTGCTCGAATTATGATTCATCAGCCTTTGGGTGGGACCCAAGGTCAATCGACTGATATTCAAATTCATGCAAAGGAAATATTACGGTTACGCGAACTCCTTAATGGAATTCTAGCCAGTCATACGGGGCAGTCTAAAGAAAAAATCGAACACGATACGGAACGAGATTTCTTTATGTCTTCCGAGGAAGCTAAAGAATACGGTCTTATCGATTCTGTAGTTGTCCGCGGACAAAGGATTACGGAAAGTCCCAAATAGAGAGGTGATAATATGTTAAAATTTGGGGATGACAAAGGTCAGCTCAAATGCTCTTTTTGCGGTAAGCTGCAAGAACAGGTCAAAAAATTAGTCGCTGGACCTGGTGTATACATTTGTGATGAATGTATCGAATTATGCAATGAGATTATTGAGGAGGAGCTAAGCGAAGACATTAGTGTTGAACTTCGTGATGTTCCTAAACCCAAAGAAATAAAAGATATTCTTGATCAATATGTTATTGGCCAAGATATCGCTAAAAAGACTATGGCTGTAGCGGTGTATAACCATTACAAGCGAGTTAACTTTACCAGTAAGACAGACGATGTTGAATTGCAAAAGTCTAATATCGTAATGCTTGGTCCAACTGGTAGCGGTAAAACTCTATTGGCTCAGACGTTGGCTAAACTACTGAATGTACCTTTTGCCATTGCTGATGCTACCTCTCTTACAGAAGCTGGTTACGTGGGTGAAGATGTGGAGAATATTCTCTTGAAACTCATTCAGGCGGCCGACTATGATGTGGAGAGAGCCGAAAAAGGCATTGTGTACATTGATGAAATTGATAAAATTGCCCGTAAATCAGAAAATCCATCCATTACCCGTGATGTATCAGGGGAAGGTGTACAGCAAGCACTTCTTAAAATTCTTGAAGGAACGGTAGCCAGTGTACCACCTCAGGGCGGGCGCAAGCATCCTCATCAAGAGTTTATTCAAATCGATACAACTAATATTTTATTTATTTGTGGTGGTGCTTTTGATGGTATTGATAAACTAATCAGTGCCCGGACAGGTAGTAAAAATATGGGCTTTGGTGCTGAGGTGCGAAGTAAAGAAAGAAAACAAATCGGTGAATTATTAAGACAAATTTTGCCAGAAGATCTGCTGAAATTTGGACTTATTCCTGAATTTGTTGGTCGTCTACCTGTTGTTGTGACACTGGATGCTTTGGATGAACCAGCTCTTGTCCGCATTTTGTTAGAACCTAAAAATGCTCTGATCAAACAATATCAAAAGTTCTTAGAAATTGATAATGTGCAATTAGAGTTCAAAGAAGATGCACTAGATGCTATTGCAAAAGAAGCATTGAAGCGTAATACGGGTGCTCGGGGCTTACGAGCTATTATTGAAGGTATTATGTGCAATGTGATGTATGAAGTACCATCTCGTACTGATGTAAGCAAATGTATCGTGACGAAAGAATCAGTTTTAAATAAAGAAGAGCCCATTTTAGTGACTGTTGATCGCAAAGCTAAGAAAAAAGAAGAATCAGCATAAAACAGATCAAGATAAAAAACGTAGGAGAGGCTTAGGCCTTTGCTACGTTTTTTACTTTCCTTCTACTGGAGCACAGTATTTTTTTGACAGGATAAAATCAAGCTGTTGGATCATACTAAATTCATAATAGTGATTGCTTTGGAAGGAGGATTTGTAGCTTATGGATTATGCAGTAAATATTGTTAGTGTGGTACAATTCTTTTTTGTTATTGTCATTGGCATGTATTTTTGGAATTTGCTAAGATCACAACAAGGTAATCGTGGGGCGGTGGAACGGGAGTCGAGAAAAGAAATAGATAAATTACAAAAAATGCGGGAAGTATCTCTGACAGAACCTCTATCAGAAAAGACAAGGCCAACTACATTTGCTGAGATCGTAGGTCAGGAAGATGGCTTGAAAGCCCTCAGAGCCGCTCTCTGCGGCCCTAATCCACAACATGTGCTTGTGTATGGACCACCAGGCGTAGGCAAGACAGCAGCAGCTAGGCTGATACTAGAGGAAGCTAAACGCAATCCCTTATCACCCTTTAGGCCCACTTCTAAATTTATTGAACTAGATGCGACGACCTCTCGTTTTGATGAGCGTGGTATTGCAGATCCTTTAATTGGTACAGTACATGATCCTATTTATCAAGGTGCTGGTCCTCTAGGTGTCGCTGGTATTCCTCAGCCCAAAGCGGGGGCCGTTACGAAAGCCCATGGCGGTGTATTGTTTATTGATGAAATTGGCGAATTACATAACACGCAAATGAACAAGTTATTAAAAGTATTGGAGGATCGGAAAGTATTTTTCGAAAGTTCATATTATAATAGTGAAGATACGAATATCCCTACCCACATTCATGATATTTTTCAAAACGGCATGCCAGCAGATTTTCGTTTGATTGGGGCCACCACCCGTATGCCTCAAGATATACCGCCCGCCATTCGCTCCCGGTGTGTGGAAATATTTTTCCGTCCATTGTTGTCGGAAGAGGTCAGTCGGATAGCCTATAATGCTGCGAAGAAAGTTAATTTTGGTATTTCTGATAAAGCTGTTGAGGTCATTAAAAATTATTCGACGAATGGACGGGATGTTGTGAATATTATACAGATCGCTGCTGGGGTAGCGGTCAATGACCAACGACAGGTTATATCATGTGCTGATGTGGAGTGGGTGATTAATTTTGGTCAATATAGCCCCCGAGCCGACAGAAAAGTACCCGACAAACCTCAGGTAGGATTTGCCAATGGGTTGGCTGTGCATGGTGCTAATATCGGTGCTGTTACAGAAATCGAAGTTACGGCCGTTTGTGGTACAGGTAAGCTGATTATTACAGGTGTTGTGGATGAAGAAGAACTGGCTGCACCAGGTCGTACAATACGGCGAAAAAGCATGGCGAAAAGCTCATTAGAGAATGTTTTAACGGTACTCTCCAATCGCTATGCAGTGGAGCTTGGTAAATATGATATTCATGTTAATTTTCCCGGTGGTGGGCCAATCGATGGCCCATCGGCAGGTGTCACAATGGCTGTAGCTATTTATTCCGCTATTCATGGTATTCCTGTTGATAATACGGTCGCCATGACCGGTGAGCTTTCCATTCGTGGTCTGGTTAGGCCTGTTGGTGGGGTCAGTGCGAAAATATATGCTGCCGGGCAGGCTGGAGCACGCCGCGTGCTCATTCCTAAAGAAAATTGGCAGGAATCATATAGTGATCTTGCTATCCAGGTTATTGGCATAGAAACCATGGATGAAGCGTTGCAGTATACTTTGATTAATACAGGTGATGCTATCCATATGGGCGTTACAGTGATAAAACCTGACATTTTAGCTGCTGCAGGCTTACAAAATTGATAGTTAGTAAGAGCCCTCTCTCTCTAGAGGGCTACTTATAGTTTCGGAAGTTCCAGTTCTCATGGATTAGGATGCCAATGCTTCATATAAATTATTGTTAGTTACTTTTTCCCCGTTCATGTCATCAATCGCCCATCAATAGTGGGTTCCTATTACGCATATGACTTGTCACAACAGACTTTTTTGTAACTTGCGTATTTTTAGGTAGACAGGGGCACTTATTAATGTTATAACAAAGAACACAGGCATAGAAAATTTATATTTGCAACAAGAAAAATTTACCGAATAGTGATTTTCATGTTTTTATTTGTAATTTATAAAGGACTTTTGCGTTGCAAATAAGAATATTTACAAGTAATGAAGATGAAAATAACAGTAGCAAGTTAAAGACAATTTAGAGGAGGTTTTTTTCATGGTAAATAAAACAAGAACAATACCACTACTGCCCCTTAGAGGCATTTTAGTTTTCCCATATATGATCATTCATCTTGATGTGGGTCGAGAAAAATCCATCAGCGCATTAGAAGAAGCAATGGTACATGATCGTTTAATCATGCTGGCTGCACAAAAAGATGCCCAAAATGATATGCCTGCCCCAGAAGATATTTTTACTGTTGGTACAGTGGCCGAAATTAAACAATTATTGAAGTTGCCAGGTGGTACGATTAGAGTCCTAGTCGAAGGATTACACCGTGCTGAAATTGTAAAATACACAGATTTAGATACCTATTATCAGGTAGAAATAAATGAGTTTGACGAACCAGAAGAAAGAACTACGGAAATTGAGGCCCTAACACGGACTGCCATTCAGCAGTTTGAACAGTGGGTAAAATTCAGTAAGAAGATACCACCTGAAACCTTGGTCTCAGTGGTTGTTGTGGAAGAACCAGGTCGATTAACCGATCTGATAGCCAGTCACTTATCACTTAAGATTGAAGATAAACAGGCCTTGCTCGATGGCATCGACGTTAAAGAACGATTGGAAAAATTATGTGAGATCCTAGGTCGGGAAATGGAAATTCTCGAATTAGAGAAGAAAATTAATGTTCGTGTACGCAAACAAATGGAAAAAACCCAAAAAGAATATTATTTGCGAGAACAACTGAAGGCCATTCAAAAAGAGTTAGGGGAAAAAGATGATCGTACTGCCGAAATTGATGAATATCGGGAGAAGCTAAAGGGACAAGAGTTTCCTAAAGAAGTCTTAGAAAGAATCAATAAAGAAATTGATCGCTTAGTCAAAATGCCTCCTATGGTGGCTGAGAGCGCTGTCATTCGTACTTATCTTGACTGCTTGTTAGCTTTACCTTGGAGCACGGAGTCTGTTGATATGTTAGATATTGATAAGGCCGAAGAAATTCTCGACGAAGATCATTATGGCTTGGAAAAGGTTAAAGAACGTATTTTAGAGTATTTATCCATTCGAAAACTGACTGAAACTATGAAAGGGCCTATCTTATGTTTAGTAGGGCCACCTGGCGTAGGTAAAACTTCTCTCGCTCGCTCCATTGCTCGCGCAATGGATCGGAAATTTGTCAGAGTATCCTTAGGCGGTGTGCGGGATGAAGCTGAAATACGCGGTCATCGTCGTACCTATGTGGGAGCTATGCCTGGACGTATTATTCAGGGCATGCGCAGTGCTGGTTCTAAAAATCCAATCTTTCTTCTTGATGAAATTGATAAAATGAGTGCTGATTTTAGAGGTGATCCATCATCAGCTCTCTTAGAAGTCCTTGATCCTGAACAGAATAACACATTTAGTGATCATTATGTAGAAGTGCCTTTCGATCTTTCCCGTGTACTGTGGGTTATTACTGCCAATGTAATGCATAATATTCCTCGTCCTCTCCTGGACCGGATTGAGATTATACAAATTCCTGGGTATACAGAAGAGGAAAAGGTTCAGATCGCCAAACGTTATTTGATCACCAAGCAAATTAGTGATCATGGACTCAGTGATAAGCAGATTGTATTTTCTGAAGGTATCTTGAAAAAAATAATTAGTGTTTATACCCGTGAATCTGGAGTTCGTAGTCTAGAGCGTAACATTGCTACATTATGCCGTAAAGTAGCTCGTCAGATTGCACAACAGAAACGCACCAGTGTAAAAATAACAGCTCAGAATTTACATACCTTCTTGGGTGCTCCTAAATACCGTCATACACAAGCGGAGACCAAAAGCCAAGTCGGGGTAAGTACGGGTCTCGCGTGGACGGAGGTTGGTGGTGAAGTACTACCCATCGAAGTTTCGGTTATGAAAGGCAAGGGAAAACTCATACTGACGGGGCAACTGGGTGAGGTCATGCGTGAATCGGCTCAGGCTGGTTTTAGCTATATTCGTGCGCGGGCTGAAGAGTTGGGGATTGATGGCGAGTTTCAAGAAAAGACGGATATACACATCCACTTACCGGAAGGTGCTATTCCTAAGGATGGTCCATCAGCAGGGCTTGCTATGGCTACAGCAGTGGTATCGGCTTTGACGGGCAGGCCAGTCAGAAGTGACGTAGCTATGACAGGTGAGATTACATTACGGGGGCGCGCATTACCTGTCGGTGGTGTTAAAGAAAAAGTCTTAGCTGCCCATCGCGTTGGTATTAAAACCATCATTATGCCTAAAGAAAATCAAAGAGATATTGATGATATTCCAGCCAATGTCAGAAAAAACCTTGAATTTATTTTGGTGGAACATATGGACGAGGTGCTTGAAAAAGCTCTGGTAAAGATAAATGACTGATGGCCAGGTTACGATTAATATTACTAGTGGACAATATGTAGCTTCTGCCGTACGTATGGATCAGTATCCAGAAGGAGAATTACATGAAGTAGCATTTATGGGGCGCTCTAATGTGGGGAAGTCTTCACTGATCAATTCATTGTGTCGCCGTAATGGGTTGGCACGCACCAGTGGTAGCCCAGGAAAAACTCAAACACTTAATTTTTATCGGTTGATGGCTAAAATGAGTGAAGAAGATCGGCGAGAATTTTTCCTGGTGGATTTACCTGGGTATGGGTATGCTCGAGCCGGGAAGTCTAATCGAAAACAGTGGGCGCAATTTATTGAGGAATATCTATTGCAATCGCCACGGCTAGAACTGGCTTGCCAGTTAATCGATATTCGACATGATCCTATGGCCAGTGATATTAGTACCTATCAATGGTTGATCGAAAATGATATACCTGTCCAAGTGATTGCTACCAAAGCTGATAAGCTCACCCGTATGAATGTGAACAAAAATGTAAATGCTATTCGTAAGGGGCTCGGTATGAAAGGCGATAATATTATTGCTTATTCCGCAGAAAATGGTTTAGGCCGCAATGAGCTACTTGACGTAATAGGAGAAATTCTGTTAAAATGAGGTATAATTGCCAAAGAGAACAGCATATGCTGTTCTCTTTTTTGACAGTATAATAGTACCTGGTGCAGGATGTTATCTATCAATAAACGTCATTAGACCTACCATTTAATGACATCCTGACTGCTCGATAAATTGGTTAATAAAAATAATAAAGGAGTTGTATATGCTTACTGCATTTGACAAAAGACTACTAAATATCATACAGACTGATTTGCCCTTGGAAAGTCGCCCTTTCGCTGTTCTTGCCCTTCGGTTAGACACAGAGGAGTCTGTTGTGATTGAACGGCTAAAAGTTTTAAAAGAACAAGGGTTTATCAGGCGTATCGGTCCGTTTTTTGACTCAAGCAAATTGGGATATATTGGAACACTAGTGGCCCTTGAAGTTACGAACGTCCATATCCCGCAAGTTGCTGCAGTGATTAATTCCGAATATGGTGTTACCCATAATTATGAACGAGATGGAATTTTTAACTTATGGTTTACCCTGTTTAGCCATAATCAAAGTGAGCAAAATGAAATATTGAAAAAAATTGGTAATCTTACCGGTGTTGTAAGGCTTATCAATTTACCAGCTACCCAGAAGTTTAAGGTGAGTGTACAGTTTACCTTATTATAGAATAAGTGGAGGTGACACATGCTCGACGAGTTAGATAAAAGTATTATTGCTATTATGCAAGAAGACTTTCCCCTAGTCCCTGAACCATACCGAGCCATAGCAGATAAACTAGGCATAAGTGAGGAGGAACTTTTGCTCCGATTGAAGCAATATCGTCAGTCCAAGAAAATTCGTAAAATGGGAGCTGTTCTCAGGCATCGTGAAGTCGGTTATGCTGCGAATGCTTTATGTGCATGGATTGTACCCGATGAACGCATTCAAGAGGTAGGAGAGATGTTCGCTAAGATTGCTGTTGTAACTCATTGTTATGCTAGAGTGACTCAGCCTGGCTGGCCATATAATTTTTATACCATGTTGCATGCCAATACCCGTGAACAGTGTACCATTATTGCAAAAAAACTAGCTGATCAGGCCGGGTTACAAGATTACATTATGTTATTTAGTACTAAAGAATGGAAAAAGAATAGTATGCAGTATTTTAAGAATAATAATAAGTAAATAGTTAAATCACTACAATGGTTGCACACAAGCAGTAGTAAGTGTGCAATTATTGTTTGAAAAAAGGTTTAGAATATTGTGAACGGTAAATAGTAAATAAGAGAAAACTGCGCTGTGTAGTGTGCTATCATGATTATTGCAGTCGATTCTTGAAAAAAAAATAGACTTAAAGCTGAAACATGGTGTATTATAAAAAGAGAATTAACATGTAGGTGATTAAAACAGTGAATAACAAATCAATGTTTGATGTAGTAAAAGGTGATTTAATAGTATTGGAAACTGAATTGTCCTCTGTAATACACTCTCCAGAACAATTAATAACCGATATGAGCAAGCATTTAGTAGAAGCAGGTGGCAAACGCCTAAGACCAGCCCTCTATTTTATGTGTGCTCAACATAGAGTGTGTGATACTGAAAAATTATTTTCATTGGCGGTGGCGATAGAATTAATCCATATGGCAACACTGGTGCATGATGATGTTATCGATAATTCTGCCATTCGTAGGGGTAAACCAACGGCCAATTCTTGCTGGGGCAATCATTCCTCAGTACTGATTGGCGATTATTTATTTGCGAAAGCCTTCTCCCTAGTGGCCAATAAAGTCAGTAATCAAATGCTAAAAGTATTAACCGATGTTATTTGTTCCATGTGTGAAGGTGAGATTAATCAAAATCGTAGCACCTTTAATGCCAATCAAGTAGAACAGGATTATTTGGGGCGCATTGCCCAAAAAACGGCTGATTTTATCGCTGCCAGTTGTGAACTGGGCGCGTTAGCGGCTGATCTTCCTAGTCATGAAGTAAAAGCTTTCCGTGAGTATGGTTATTCTCTTGGTATGGCCTTTCAGATTACAGATGATATTTTGGATATTACTGCTTCAGCCGAGCAACTTGGTAAGCCTGTAGGTAATGATCTGCGGCAGGGTATTGTGACACTACCAGTTATCTATGCCTTACAGCATAGTCCTCGTAGTTCAGAGCTTAGGGAAATAGTACAAACTTTAGATTTGTCAGAAGAAAAAATTAAACAGGGTTTAGAAATTATACATGAAACAGATGCAGTAGAATATTGTTATGGTTGTGTAGCTCAGTATCTAGAAACGGCACGTAAAAGTATACCCGAGTCAGTTGCCACTGAGCATAAAGAAGCTTTTCTTGCCGTTGCTGATTTTGTTGGATTACGTAACTACTAGAAGCAGAAATAAAAATCATTAGCTTGAATAAGAAAAGACTTGGCTTCATAGTGAGCCAAGTCTTTTCTTATTGGTGTATTTTATGTATAATGTAACTATAAATTTAAGTGAGAGGGGTTTTTTTAGATGTTAAATTTTAGCATGCCTGAATTGGCATTGGTTCTAGTCATCGCCCTTGTAGTTTTTGGTCCTGGAAAATTACCTGAAGTTGGTAAAGCGTTGGGCAAAGGTATTCAAGAATTTAAAAAAGCCACATCGGGCGAGTCGATTAAAGATGAGGCCGTAAAAGTTGAGACAAAACCTGAAGAAAAGAAGTGAGGAATACTCAATGTCTGAAATAACAAGTCATGATAGTGATGAGGAATCCTCAATAACTGAAAAAGTTGAAGATAAAATGTCTTTGGTTGATCATCTGCAAGAATTTAGGAAAAGGCTGATGATTGCACTTGTCGCCGTAGCTGTGGGAAGTGCGATCAGCTATTTTTATGCTGCTGAATTGGTTCATTATATTACGGCTCCTGCGGGAAAATTATATTATATGAGTCCGGGTGAAGCTTTTTTCGCCTATTTAAGGGTATCTTTTTTTGCGGGTTTTTTGCTGGCTTTGCCTGTCGTATTATATCAAGTTTGGGCTTTTGTTGTACCGGCGCTTAGTAATAAGGAGCGTTTAGCTTCTCTTATTTTAATTCCGGCATCTGTAATATTATTTTTTATTGGTTTGATTTTTTCATATCTGTTGGTTCTGCCTGCTGGTATTAAGTTTTTTATGGGGTTTGCAACGGAAGATTTGCAACCCATGTTGTCCTTAGGGCAGTATTTATCCTTTGTTATTTCTTTTTTACTGCCCTTTGGCTTTATTTTTGAATTGCCATTAATTATTTTATTGCTAGTCAAATTAGGAATTATCGGCTCAACGTTTTTGATTTCGCACCGCAAACATGTGCTCGTGTTATCCTTTGTCGTAGGTGCTGTCATATCCCCTACGCCGGATATCTTTTCTCAGACGATGATTGCCGTACCCATAATCATAATGTATGAAAGTAGTCTCTTTATTGTAAAATACATATGGAAGAAATAATATGAACACTGTCAGGTAAGGAAAGGAAGTAGCGACGTGGCTTTTAATGATTTACGTGAATTTATTGATGCCTTGGAAGAGCGGGGCTGGCTAAAACGGATCAAAGAGCAGGTAGACTGTGAATTGGAAATTACGGAGATTACGGATAGAGTATCTAAACTATCTGGTGAGAAAAATGTAGCTTTGCTGTTTGAAAATGTAAAAGGCTATGATATTCCTGTCTTGATGAATGCTTTTGGTAGCATGGAACGTATGGCATTGGCTTTTGGTGTAGATAAGGTTGATGATGTTGCGGCTGACTTAAAAGGAATTTTTTCCATACCCTATATTTCTATGGAAAATAAAATGGATTTACTTAAACTCATTCCCATGGCGAAACGGGCCATTAATTTCCCTAAATATATAAAAAATGCTCCATGCAAAGAAGTGATTATTAAAGATCAACCGTCTCTCGATAAATTTCCTATTTTACAGTGTTGGCCGGGTGATGCGGGTAAATTTATCACACTACCTTTGGTCTTCACTAAAAACCCCCTAAATGGGAAACGAAATGTGGGCATGTATCGCTTGCAGAAATATGATGGTCAAACCACTGGTATGCATTGGCATATGCATAAAAATGGAGCGGAAAATTTTCGTGCCCATCGAGAAATGGGGAGAGATCGGATCGAAGTAGCTGTGGCCATTGGTACTGATCCTGTCATTACCTATGCTGCGACGGCTCCATTACCGAAAGATATTGATGAAATGGTATTTGCCGGTTTTTTACGCAAAAAATCTGTGGAACTGGTAAAATGTGAAACGGTGGATGTTGAAGTACCAGCTCATGCTGAAATTATACTGGAAGGTTATGTTATGATGGACGAGTTGCGGCGGGAAGGACCCTTCGGTGACCATACAGGATATTACTCATTGGCTGATGATTATCCAGTTTTCCATATTACTTGTATTACTCACCGTAAAAATCCTATTTATTCAGCAACCATTGTTGGTAAGCCGCCCATGGAAGATTGTTTTTTAGCCAAAGCCTCGGAACGTATTTTTCTCCCTGTACTACAAATGAGCTTGCCAGAAATCTTGGATATTAATCTACCACTGGAAGGCGTATTTCATAACTGCGCCGTTGTGTCCATCAAAAAGACATATCCCCAACAAGCTAAGAAGGTTATGCATGCGATGTGGGGTATGGGCCAAATGATGTTCACCAAAATGATTATTGTTGTCGATGAGCATGTTAATGTGCAAGATATGAATGAAGTCTGGTGGCGTGTATATAATAATATTGATGCCCGTCGAGATATTGTGATGGTTGATGGACCCTTGGATGTACTTGACCATTCCTCCCCAATGCCCAACTGGGGGACTAAAGTGGGAATTGATGCCACCAAAGCCTGGGCAGCGGAAGGTTATAATCGTGAATGGCCCGATGAAATTGAGATGTCAGCAGATATAAAAACAATGGTTGATAAAAAATGGAAGGAACTAGGAATTGAGTAAGTTTAAAGCACACATTAATAATATAGCCTTATCTCATGCGGTTTTTGCCTTGCCTTTTGCCTATATTGGTGCCATATTGGCAGCGAGTGGCAAACCTACGGTGTGGGATATGGCGTGGATTACATTGGCGATGGTGGGTGCCCGCAGTGCGGCCATGGCCTTAAATAATTTTATTGATTTAAAATATGACCGTCTGCAGCCTCGCTTTACCAATCGTCCTATGGTGACAGGGGCCGTTCAGCCCTGGGAAGCGGTCGTGTTAACATTAGTTAGTTTAGGAGCATTTTTTTGGGCGGCAGCTCATCTACAGCCCGTGTGTTTAAAATTAGCACCTTTAGCTGTTATTCCCCTCGCTGTATATCCCTATATGAAAAGATTTTCGTGGACTTGTCATTTTGTATTAGGATTAGCTTTGTCCATTGCTCCCATTGGTGCTTGGATGGCTATTCGGGGTGAGCTTACATTTCCCATCGCTTTACTTGGTCTATCCGTAGGCGCATGGATTGCTGGTTTTGATATTATTTATGGTTGTCAGGATGTAGCCTTTGACAAGAAAAATGGACTGCATTCAGTACCGGTGCGGTTTGGCTTGCCGGGAGCACTTAAGATCGCCAAGAATATGCATATCCTAAGTATTATAGGCTTTTCTACAGTAGGGCAGCTTATGCATATGCAGTGGGTATATTATGGTGGTGTGATCATAGCAGCCATTGTGCTCATCTATCAACATTCTATTGTCAGTCCAACCAATTTCCGAAAAGTCACGCAAGGGTACTTTATGCGTAATGGGTTAGTGAGTGTCGCTTTATTGATTTTCACCGTAATTAGTATGATATTATAATGGGGTGCAACAAGTGTCAGCAAGAATATTAGAAGGCAAACTATTTGCCGCGCAAATTAAGGAAAGTGTCAAAAGTGAGGTTGAATTATTAACAGAGAAACACGGTATTACGCCAGGTTTGGTGGTTATTATTGTGGGCGAAAATCCTGCTTCAAAAGTTTATGTAGCTAATAAACACAAGGCGTGCGAGGAGGTCGGCATTTATTCTGAAGTGGTGCAGATGGCAGAAAATATCACTAAAGAGCAATTGTTAGCACAAATTAACGCGCTTAATGAAAATTTAATGATTGATGGTATATTATTACAGCTTCCCTTACCGGATCATTTAAAGCAATATGAAACAGAGTTTTTAAACGCCATTCATCCTGATAAAGATGTAGATGGTTTTCATCCTGTCAATGTGGGTAAGTTGGCAATCGGGTTAGAACATCTAGTGCCTTGTACGCCTTGTGGCTGTATAAAAATGTTGGAGCTTGCGAATATAGATATTTGTGGAAAACATGCTGTAATTGTTGGTCGTAGTAATATTGTTGGTAAACCAATGGCTAATTTATTGTTAGCCCGCCATGCCACCGTAACCATCTGTCATTCTCGTACTACGGATTTAACCAGTATAACCCGGCAGGCTGATATTTTGGTTGTGGCCATGGGTAAACCCAATTTCATAACCAAAGATATGGTTAAACCCGGAGCCGTCGTCATCGATGTGGGTATTAATCGGGTGGCTGACAAAAAATTAGTTGGTGATGTTGACTATGCCCAGGTGAAAGAAGTGGCCAGTGCCATTACACCAGTACCGGGTGGCGTGGGTTTGCTCACCATTGCCATGTTACTCAGTAATACTGTCAAAGCAGTCAAGCTAAAGCATAATATAACGTAATAAAACAAGCAAAGCCATGTTGACGTCTAATAGTACTGCAAGTAACAACTTTGGTTGTAGTTTTAGGGGGATTTAGATGAAAAGTGATGTTGAAATTGCCCAAGGGGCAATTATGAAAAATGTAATAGAAATTGCCGCCGAACTTGACATTAGTCAGGATGACCTAGAACTTTATGGTAAATACAAAGCCAAGCTGTCCCTTGAAAAGTGGGAAAATATTAAATCGCGCCCTGATGGCAAGTTGGTCTTAGTGACTGCCATCAATCCCACACCTGCCGGGGAAGGCAAAACGACGACGACTGTGGGGCTTGGTGATGCCTTACGTCTCATGGGCAACAAAGTAGCTATTGCGCTACGTGAGCCATCCCTAGGTCCTTGTTTTGGCATAAAAGGTGGTGCTGCTGGTGGCGGTTACGCCCAGGTAGTACCAATGGAAGACATAAATCTACATTTCACTGGTGATTTTCATGCCATTACCTCGGCCCACAACCTACTAGCGGCCATTATTGATAACCATATTCATCAAGGAAATGAACTGGGAATTGACCCTAGGCGCATTACTTGGCGGCGTGTTGTTGATCTCAATGACCGAGCTCTTAGGTCCATCATTAGTGGACTTGGTGGCAAAATGAATGGTGTGCCGCGTGAAAGTGGCTTTGATATTACTGTGGCATCTGAAATGATGGCTATTTTATGCTTGGCCAAGGATTTAGATGATATGAAAGAGCGTATTGGGCGGATTATCATAGGTTATACCTATGATAATAAAGCTGTTACTGCCAATGCATTAAAGGTAACTGGGGCATTGACCTTATTATTTAAAGATGCCATCAAGCCCAATTTAGTGCAGACCTTAGAAAATACACCTGCTTTTATCCATGGCGGGCCATTTGCCAATATCGCTCATGGTTGCAATAGTGTCATGGCTACTAAATTTGCTCTAAAATTAGCAGATATTTGTGTAACCGAAGCCGGTTTTGGCGCTGACCTTGGTGCAGAAAAGTTTTTGAATATTAAATGTCGTTTCGCGGGTATTAAACCCGATGCGGTTGTCATTGTAGCCACTGTTAGGGCTCTTAAAATGCATGGTGGGGTATCGAAGACCGAGTTAATGGGGGAAAACATGAGTGCTTTAGCACAAGGCATGGCGAATTTGACAAAACATATCGAAAATATGCAGAAATTTGGTCTCCCAACAGTTGTCGCCATTAATGCCTTCCCCACTGATACCAGAAAAGAACTGGAATTTGTGCGCAGTCAATGTATTGAACTTGGTGCTGAGGTGGCTTTATCTGAGGTTTGGGCTAAAGGAGGCCAGGGTGGCCTTGAACTGGGGGAAAAAGTATTAGCAGCGTGTGCAAAGCCTAATAACTTTAGCTATACTTATGATGAACACCAGCCCATTAAGGATAAAATTTTGGCCATCGCCAAAGAAATTTATGGTGCCGAGGGTGTAAACTATAGTCCTAAGGCTGACAAGGCCATTAGTGAATTGACAGCATTAGGCTTTGATAAAACTCCCATCTGTATGGCTAAAACTCAATATTCCCTCAGTGATGATATGACTAAACTGGGGCGCCCTGCGGGCTTTACCATCACTGTACGTGAAGTGCGGGTGGCCGCCGGAGCTGGTTTCTTAGTAGCCCTAGCTGGTAATATTATGACCATGCCAGGACTTCCTAAACGGCCAGCAGCCGAACGAATGGATATTGATAATGGGGGCAAAATCAGTGGCTTATTTTAGCCATTGATTTCGGACAGTCATTTATTAAAATTAGAGTAGTTCATTGGTATAATTGTAGAGTATGGGCAGGGTAGATATGCTCAAGGCTATTTACCTGTTTCTATTTAGAGGAGGTTTCTTGTGTATAAAATTCTTGTGAAGCAGCAATTGGCGCCTAGTGTATTACTTTTTGAGGTTGAGGCACCGCTTATTGCGCGAAAAGCCCAACCGGGGCAATTTATTATTTTGCGCATCAATGAAGATGGGGAACGGATTCCCTTGACTATAGCCGATTTTAACAGAAAAACAGGCACTATTACACTTATTTTCCAGGAAGTGGGTGCTTCCACAGTGGAATTGGGTCTGTTAAAAAAGGGAGATTTTATATTAGACTTGGTCGGTCCTCTTGGTAAAGCAACTCATATTGAAAAACTTGGTACTGTTGTCTGCGTAGGTGGCGGTATTGGCATTGCGCCAGTTTATCCCATTGCACGTGGTATGAAGGAAGCTGGCAATGAAGTCATTTCCATTATAGGTGCTCGTTCTAAAGATATATTGATTTATGAAGAAGAAATGGCAGCCGTTAGTGATGAACTGATTATCACCACTGACGATGGTTCCCAAGGCCGAAAAGCACTGGTCACTCAGCCTCTCAAAGAACTCTTAGATTCGGATAAAACCATTAGTTTGGTTGTGGCCATTGGACCGGTTATTATGATGAAATTTGTCGCTGAAACAACAAGGCCTTATGGTGTTCCTACAGTTGTTAGCCTTAACCCTATTATGGTAGATGGTACAGGTATGTGTGGTGGTTGCCGCGTATCAGTGGGCAATGAAAATAAATTTGCTTGTGTTGATGGTCCGGAATTCGATGGACATAAAGTGGATTTTGATGTATTAATGTCCCGTCAGCGGATGTATAAATCCCAAGAAAAACGACACAGTGATTATGTTACTGATCACCAGGAAGGCGGTTGTAAATGTCAATCTCACTGAAAAAACATCCCATGCCTGAACAAGATCCACATGTGCGCGCTAAAAATTTTGGGGAGGTCACCCTTGGTTATACCCCTGAACTGGCTCAGGCTGAAGCTGAGCGTTGTTTGCAGTGTAAAACTGCACCTTGTCGCAAAGGATGCCCTGTAGAAATTGATATTCCTGCGTTTATTCACCAGATAAAAATTGGTGACCTAGGCACTTCAATTAACAAAATTAAAGAAGTAAACGGCTTGCCGGCAGTTTGTGGTCGAGTCTGTCCTCAGGAAGAACAATGTGAAAAATATTGTGTCTTAGCCAAAAAAGGTGAAGCTGTTGCTATTGGGCGTTTGGAGCGTTATGTGGCCGATACGGCTCGTGGTCAAGGCGAAACAATCAATGAACTAGAGTATGCAACGGATGCTCAAAAAGTTGCTATTGTTGGTTCGGGCCCCGCAGGGCTGAGCGCCGCCGGTGATTTGGCAAAAATGGGCTATAAAGTCACCATGTTTGAAGCCCTGCATTTACCTGGTGGCGTACTCATGTATGGTATTCCAGAGTTCCGTTTGCCAAAAGATGAAGTTGTACAGTCCGAAATTAATAATTTACGCAAACTAGGTGTGGAGATTGTTGTAAATGCCGTAATTGGTAGTACCTTTACCGTTGATGAACTATTAGAAGAAGAAGGTTTTGATGCGGTATTTATTGGTACAGGAGCCGGCCTGCCTTATTTTATGGATGTTCCTGGTGAAAATTTGAATGGTGTGTATTCTGCCAATGAGTTCTTGACACGTTGTAACTTAATGAAAGCTTATCAGTTTCCTAAAAGTGGTACCCCCATTCATGTGGGCAAGCGCGTTGCCGTCGTCGGCGGTGGCAATGTGGCTATGGATGGCGCTAGAACGGCGCTGCGTCTCGGAGCTGAGCATGTATCCATTGTATATCGTCGCTCAGAAAAAGAATTACCAGCACGCCTCGAAGAAGTTCATCATGCTAAGGAAGAAGGCATTGATTTTCAGCTACTCACTGCACCTACAGCAGTCCTTGGTAAAGATGGCTGGGTAACGGGTCTACAATGTATTCGTATGGAACTGGGCGAACCTGATGTGTCAGGTCGTCGGCGCCCTATAGAACTTCCTAATTCTGAATTCATCCTAGATGTTGATACTGTCATTATTGCCATCGGTCAAGGTCCTAACCCCTTGGTACAGTCCACAACTAAAGGACTAGAAACCAACAAAAAAGGTAATATTGCTGCCCATGCTGAAACTGGCGCTACCAGCAAACCAGGCGTATTCGCTGGTGGTGACATTGTTACAGGGGCGGCCACCGTTATCCTTGCCATGGGAGCAGGAAAGAAAGCCGCTGTGGCTATTGATCAGTATTTGAAAGAAAAGAAAGATAGAAAGTAAAACAGATAAAGCAGGCTGTATATAACGGACGTTATGTACAGCCTCTTTCTTAGGCGGAAGGAATTTAGAGTTATTTGTTGAAAATATAGGTAAAATAGTATTTATAGACAGAACGTAAAATTGTTGGTACTTGCCGACGCATTTTTTCGTATCATGGGAGCACTTGTATGAAACATTTAATATTACAACAGTTTTGGGATAGCATACCACAAGAAAAATTGCAGCATGTTCGTCGCAAGCTACCCTATTATCTACAACAATTAACGGCGGAACGGGGTAATATTAGCAATATGCCCAAAGGATTTTATGCCCGGCGCATTCGGGGCACCGTCGATAAATATAAGTTTCGCATAGCCAATGATGATCGAATTTTATTTATCTATGCTGACGATGTAAAAGGCATCCGAATGGAAAATAAATGTGGCATCGTACTGCTAGCTTATTGTAATCATGATGAACAAATTCGTAGTGGCAGAAAGTTGGAGGTCACTGGATATGAGGATTTTTCTGAATATGATTTTGATATGGAGAGCTATACAGAAGATACTGAGACAGCCAAATTTTGTGAAATAGAAGAAAACTATGCAAAATTAAATTTGATTATTGATAATACCCGGGCCTATCAGGTAGAAGATAATGATTTAGCAAGAATGGCAGAAGATGGGGTTAAAGATTGGCAGTATTACTTAAATAATGAACAATATAATTGTGTGCGAATCCATGATCGGCCAGTTTTTTTGTCAGGTGGAGCGGGTACAGGTAAGTCTACCATTGGCTTACATAAATTATTCGCCCTGAGCAAAAATGAAGATGCTAGCTTAGCCTACTTCACCTATACCAAAACCTTAAAAGAAGATTTCACAAAAATGTATACTAGTTATCAACAAGATTATCATAGAAGCAATCCAGGAGTGTTATCTGCAAAGATTGAATTTCATTCACTTAATGAATTTTGCTTTATGATTTTAAAGAAAAAATCAAAAAACTTAATCGATTTTCGTAGATTTGAGCAGGTCTTTTGCGCCAGTCATTGGTTCTTGTTTCAAAATATTACCATTCACAAGGTTGATATTTGGCAGGAAATTCGTGGTCTAATTAAGGGGTTTATGGGACGCTATTGGCTTCGTCACGACGGAGAAAAAGAACACCAATTTGAAGTACCACTCATTTCCCAAGAAATATATCTGAATTTGGCTGATGAAGATTGTATTTTTAATCGAGAAGAAAGAGTTAAAATTTATGGGATAGCCGAAAAATATCAATTGTGGCTGGACAAAGAAGAGAAGTTTGATGAAAATGATTTAGCGCGTATGGTGCTTTTTTTGCTAGATGAGAAGAAGCTAACACCTCTCTATGACTATATTATGGTGGATGAGGTCCAGGATCTTAGTGAATTGCAGATTTTTTTATTATTGTCATTAAAGCGCAATCAGGCCAATTTTAATGATTACTTTTTTAGTGGTGATATTCATCAAATGATTAATCCTACATATTTTAGCTTTAGTCGGCTCAGGATGCCGTTCCATTATCACCAAGTTGATAATGAACTACAGATATTAGAAAAAAATTATCGTAGCCAGGAACATATTGTACGCTTGAGTAACAAAATGGGAGAACTGTGTAAGACTTATATTGGAGCTAAGGACAACTTTAGTGCCATTCCTTTACAAAAACCGGGTAACCTACCTTTTTGGTTGATGCCCAGTGCAGAGAATCGACAACAACTATTGTCGATTCTACAGCGTAATGATCGGAAATATGCTATTATTGTTGTTCCTAATGAATCGGAGAAACAACGTATTAAAGAAGAAATGGGCACAGCAGAACGAATTTTTACTGTTCAGGAAATTAAAGGTCTGGAATATGATTATGTGGTTTGTGTGAATATGTTAACTCCTTTTCTCCAGGAATGGCAAGATATTATGGCTGGACTGGGGAAAAAGAATGCCAAGTATCGTTATTATTTTAATATCTTTTATGTGGCATTAACCCGTGCTAAACGAAATTTATGTATTTATGAAGATAATATTGAGCATCCTCTGTTTGTACATATCCAAGACCTTTTGCAGCAAATAAACCATTTTGATCCCACGGTTATGGATTTAATAAGACGTGCTAACCGCTTGGAGGTGCTGAATGATGCTCGCAATCAGGAACGCCTAGGAAATTATGACCAGGCCAGGCAAGGGTATGTTGAGAGTCATGATCAGATGGGTACTTTACGGTGCGAAGGTAAGATCTTTCAAGAAAAAGGCTTATATTTTGAAGCCGCCACATGTTTTTTGTCTGCCGGGGAAAATGATGAAGCATGGCGACTGGCAGAGGAACTTGAACATGATAAATTGCGCCTATTTGTATTATTACAGATTATGAAGTCGCCCGAGGATATGGAAAATAGGTTTGGTAAACCCTTAGAAGAAATACACAGGATTATTGCCGCTGAAATGGGTGATAGGGAATTTGTAGCCCTTGTATATAAAAATTATCTGGGCCCTAAGTATAAGGAATATGAAAAAAAATGTGATGATTGTTTAAACGGTATTGAAATGGTCAAAAAGGAGTTCGCACCCGATGAGTGAGAAACAACTAGAAAATTTATTAAATGGGTTTGTAAAAAGCTCTCAGTCCCTTAGTTCATTACAAGAAGGTATTTTAAGTTTACATGGCGTCATGGAGCAGTTTCACAAGGCTACTGAGGAATTTGCCGTAAAAAATGAGATAGATACATTATTACCTAAAATAAATGAACATTTTGCTCAGGCCAATGATGTATATACGACGATCACTGCTAATTTAGAAAAAATGCAGATACAGACAAAAGAAATACAGATGACTGGGCAGTTATGCTCGGGAAATATAGAAATGTCATGGGAAAAACTGAATACCATTCAAGACTATCTACAAAAGTATCTTGATGAAATCATACCTTTTTATGAGACTTTGGATACAGAAATGGCTTTAGTACATGATGTACAGCAGTCGACTGAGGGCGATTTGAAGAATATTCATACGGATATGAACAAGATTTTGAATTTACATAGTGAACTGACCAGAAAACTAGAGCAACATAAGGTTCTTTTGCATCAAACGACAGGGGAACAACAGAATATAGTGGAAGCTTTTACCACGATTCGTAAACTTGGTGAGACCTGTGCAAGACAATCGACACAAACCTTCACTGAACTAAAAGTGATCGGCACATATCTCCAGCAATATACCCAGGAAATGGTGCCTGCTTATGAAAAATTGCAGGCTGAAGTACGTTCGTTACAGGACGTGCAGGGTAACATGACTGATGTTGCCCGTTCCATAAGTGATAGTGCAGCGGAAATGGGGATTATGCAGCAGGAATTTAAATTGCAAATGGCCGAATATCGTCAGATGATGACTCAGTCAAGGAATATGCAAGGCGAGTTACTGGCCATAGCACAAAAGAATCTGGCCATGAACGCCTTTGTTGAAAAAATGAAAGGGACAGAGATGGTGGCAACTGAATATTTTACGGCCATTTGTGAACAATGGCAAAAGGAAAATTTAGATGAAGCTATACAGAAGTGGTCTGAGGAAAACTTAGATGAGGTCATCAGGAATAAAATAAAAGGAGCTTTTGGTTTTGGGAAAAAATAATTGCTATGTATAATCATTAATGTACCTTATGCATGCTCATTTAGTAGTGTTATGTGTTTAGTGATGGGTATGAATAAATTGTGAAGGGGGAGAGCGCATTAGAGCGCCAAATCTTAATGAATTTTGTTGCAATTGATTTTGAAACGGCTAATTCCAGTCGCTCAAGTGTCTGTAGTTTGGCGGCTGTAACCGTAGAAAATGGAAAGATTGTCCGGAGCGCCTATTCTTTAATTCGTCCTCCCGTAATGAAGTTTGATTATCGTAATATACAAATTCATGGAATTAACCCAGAGGATGTTATGAATAAGCCGACGTTTAATCAGTTGTGGGCGCGGATTTGTCCTCACCTTGAAAATAAAATAGTCATTGCCCATAATGCCGCTTTTGATATCAGTGTGTTGCGTTGTATACTACAGGAATACTCCATACCACTCCCTAAGTTTAAACATGCTTGTACAGTACAAATCGCTAAAAAAACATGGCCCGGTGGGGAAAATTACAAATTGGATACCCTAGCCAAAAAATTTCAGATTGATTTTGAACATCATAATGCCCTGCATGATGCCCGTGCTTGCGCCCAAATCGCCATTCTTGCTGGGCAGGAGTTGCAAGCTGATAACTTTTTGCATTTGATGCATATGTTAAAACTAACCATTAAAGATTTTGTGTAATATAAGGCAAAGTGCCCTTGGAAACTTGACAAGGACTGCATATTATTAGTATATTGTACATATGATATTTTAACAGGCTATGATGGGAAGGAGTACGTTATTACCGCCGTATAGAGAAGAGATCCGTGGCTGAAAGATTTCTCGGAGTGGAATAACGGAAGGTAGTCCTTGAGCTGCTATACTGAACTGATAGTAGGTATGGCCGGTATGCCCCGTTACGGCATTGGAGTCCGAATGGCTAGTTTAGTGGAGCTATTTTCGGTAAACACAAGGTGGTACCACGAAAGTATGCTCTTTCGTCCTTACGAGGATGAAAGGGCTTTTTATTTTGACGTAATAATTAGGAGGCGTTTTTGTTGACAGAAAAAAATATTCCGAAAGTATACGATCCTCAAGCCGTAGAGAAAAAATGGTATAAATATTGGGAAGACCATGAGCTCTTTCATGATGAAGTGGATAAAGGGAAAAAACCTTTTAGTATTGTCATTCCCCCACCTAATGTAACGGGACAGCTACATATGGGACATGCCCTGGATAATGCTCTGCAGGATATTCTGATCCGTTTTCGCCGTATGCAGGGTTACAATACCTTGTGGATGCCGGGCACAGATCATGCAGGTATTGCTACCCAAATAAAAGTGGAAGAAATGTTGGCCAGTGAAGGCCTAACGCGCTATGATGTGGGGCGGGAAAAATTCATTGAAAAAGTTTGGGAATGGAAAGGACAATATGGCGATCGCATTATTAAACAGTTAAAAAGTTTGGGAGCTTCTTGTGATTGGCAACGTGAGCGTTTTACCATGGATGAAGGCTGCTCTAAAGCCGTACGGGAAGTTTTCGTGTCCTTATACGAGAAAGGTCTCATTTACCAGGGGCATCGCATTACCAATTGGTGCCCGCGTTGTAATACGGCTTTAAGCGATATTGAAGTTGAGCATGAAGATACACCGGGGCATCTCTATCATGTCCGCTACCCAGTGGAAGGGTGTCCAGGTGAGTTTCTGAGTGTGGCGACCACCAGGCCTGAAACTATTTTGGGCGATACTGCCGTTGCCGTTCATCCAGAAGATGCTCGCTATCTCCATTTGATTGGTAAAAATTTAATACTGCCCTTGGTTGGGCGCTGCATTCCTGTGATTGCCGATGAGTATGTGGATAAGGATTTTGGTACGGGGGCAGTGAAAATTACACCAGCCCATGATCCTAATGACTTTGAAATGGGCCAACGTCACCAGTTACCTCAAATCGTGGTGATTGCTAATGATGGTACCATGTCAGCAGATGCTGGGAAATATGCAGGGCTAGATCGTTATGAGTGCCGCAAGGTGTTAGTTGCTGATTTGCAGGAACAAGGTTATTTAGTGAAGATCATTGATCATCAACATGCTGTTGGTCATTGTCAACGCTGTAGAACTGTTGTGGAGCCCTTAGTGTCGAAGCAGTGGTTTGTTAAAATGCAGTCTTTGGCTGAGCCGGCCATCGAAGTTGTGACGACGGGACAGATCCAGTTTGTGCCAGAGCGGTTTACTAAAACCTATATTAATTGGTTGAATAATATTCGCGATTGGTGTATTTCTCGGCAAATTTGGTGGGGACATCGGATTCCAGCCTGGTATTGCGAGTGTGGCGAAACCATTGTAGCGCGGGAGGATATTACTACTTGTCCCAAATGTGGTAGTTCTCATATTCAGCAAGATCCTGATGTTCTTGATACTTGGTTTAGTTCAGGGCTATGGCCTTTTTCCACCATGGGATGGCCGGAAGAAACGGATGAACTGGAGCAGTTTTATCCTACCAGTGTTCTCGTAACGGGTTATGATATTATTTTCTTCTGGGTAGCCAGAATGATTATGATGGGCCTAGAATTTAAAAAGGAAATTCCCTTTAAACATGTCTTTATTCATGGTCTGGTTCGTGATCCACAAGGTCGCAAGATGAGTAAATCCTTAGGCAATGGGATTGATCCCTTAGAAGTCATTGAAAAAAATGGCGCTGATACCCTGCGCTTCACCCTTGTGACTGGTAACACACCAGGAAATGATATGCGCTTTTATCCAGAACGGGTAGAATCAAGTCGGAACTTTGCCAATAAATTATGGAATGCTTCCCGTTTTGTATTAATGAATTTGGAAGATGTGGATAAGATTGAACAACTTATAGAATATGGTAAACTGGCAAAAGAGCAGGACAATTTTACGTTAGCTGATAAATGGATTTTGAGTCGTTTAGCTAAAACTGTGAATGAAGTTACGCGAAATTTAGAACGGTTTGAACTAGGGGAAGCCGCTCGTCTGTTATATGAATTTATTTGGAATGAGTATTGTGACTGGTATATTGAGATGGCTAAGGCTAGACTGTATAATAAGGAAGATGCTTCAGCCAGGGCAACGGCTCAGTATGTGTTATGGTATGTTCTAGAGAAAACGTTGAAATTATTGCACCCCTTTATGCCTTTTATCACGGAAACTATTTGGCAGATTTTACCTCATAATGGAGATAGCATTATGGTGGCTGATTGGCCAGCAGAGGATCTAGCATTACTGAATGAGCAAGTTGAGCAGCACATGAATACCATTATGGATACCATTAAAGCCATTCGTAATATGCGAGCAGAAGTTAATGTGGCACCAGGTAAAAAGAGTGAAGTCATCTTACAAGTTGTTGCTAGTGAATTGCAGGCTGTTTTCGAAAATAATTTACAGTATCTGAAAACATTGGCATCGGCTGAGCCAATTACCTTACTAAGTTCTGACGAGGGGAAACCAGATAATGCCATGACAGCTGTCGTCATTGGAGTGGAAGTATATATGCCACTCAAAGGGTTGATTGATGTGGAAAAAGAAACAGCCCGTTTAAACAAAGAATTAGTAGGGCTTGATAAAGAACTGGCCCGCATTGCTGGCAAACTTTCCAATGAGGGCTTTGTCGCCAAAGCACCTCCTGAAGTGATATCCAAGGAAAAAGCCAAAGCCGGCGAGTATCAAGAAAAACAAACAGCCATTCAGGAACGATTAGTCTATTTGGCTAGTTTATAAAAAGATAAAAAACCATCTGTTTAATGTGGTTTTACCCTCTGCGCCTTTGGGGTTAGGAACGATTTCTACCGCAGAGGCGCAGAGGGAAATCTTTAAGAGGCTTTTTTCTTACAAAAAGGATGTGAATGTTATGACATATGATGAGTCCTTACTTTATTTAGCCAACTTATGCAAATTCGGTATTAACTTAGGATTAGCACGCATTGAAAATTTACTAGAACTCATGGGTCACCCCGAAAGGCAGTTTAAAACCATTCATATTACAGGCACGAATGGCAAGGGATCAACGACAGCCATGTTGGCGTCTATTTTGAAAGCTGCTGGGATAAAAACAGGTATGTATACCTCACCTCATCTCGTTAGTTATACGGAACGTATGATGATTGACGGCCTAGAGGTTTCTCCCATCCAGTTTGCAGAAGCTATTACGTATACGAGCCAGTTTGTGGATCAGATAGTGACTTTAGAATTAGGTCATCCTACTGAGTTTGAAATGTTAACGGCAGCTGCCTTTTATTATTTTGCACTGAGCAAAGTTGAATATGCTGTGATTGAGGTAGGGTTAGGAGGCTTATTAGATTCAACGAATGTCATTATGCCAGAGGTTACTGTCATTACGAATGTTTCCTTAGATCATATGGATAAATGTGGCAAGACCATCGCTGACATTGCCCATCACAAAGCTGGTATTATCAAACAAGGAGTGCCTCTCATCACAGCTGCCCAAGGGCAAGCTCTCGACGTAATTCGACATGTAGCCGAGGAAAAGTCGGCTAAGATATATAGTGACGGTTGGGATTTTTCGGCAAAGTTTGCTGGGCGTATGGCTCACTGTCAGAAAGTAGTGATTCAGGTTGAAAAGCAAGGTGTGACGGAAACCTTTATCCTGAATTTATTGGGTTACCATCAAGTTGATAATTGTGGCGTGGCGGTGATGGCAGCCTTGGTGCTGGCAGAAAAAGACCAACGCATCACCTTGTCTGCGGTGCACCGTGGATTGGAATTGGTATCTTGGCCGGGCAGGTTTGAGGTCATTTCTGGAGCAACCACCATCATTATTGATGGCGCTCACAATCAGGCTGGAGCAAAAGCACTGCGCAAAAATTTAAATGAATTCTATGGGGATCGAGAGATTGTTTTTCTGTTGGGGATTCTGCAAGATAAAGATGTGAAAGCTATTATCAAAGAATTAATTAGCGCTATCGATCAAGTCGTGGTGGTAGCACCTCTATCTGAGCGAGCCGGTCTACCTCAGGATATTGCCCAGGAAATACGAGATGTTCGCCATGTAGAAACAGCTGATTCAATTCATGCAGGATTAGAACGAGCACGCATTTTGGCAGGGGCTAATGGTGTGATTTGCATTGCAGGTTCTTTGTATCTAATTGGCGCTGCCCGGGGAATAATATGTAAGTAGACAAAAAAAATATTGTTAGCTATAATGATGGGTAGTAATGAATCTGGTAATTGTGATTTGGTAGCTATCATAGTGCTAAATTCCAAATGCTATTAGACAGGTGGAATGGTGAATATATCGTACAAAACAACGCAGACTCAATACTATTTGGATTATTTAATTGAACACTGCATTTTGGCGGTGACCTTTTTTTTGCCACTATCATTAAATGTTAGTAGTGGCTTCTTAGGATTTGGCGCTGTATTGTGGTTAGGAAAAATGATCGTGAGGAGGAAGCTGGATTTTAAAAGTACGCCCTTTGATGTGGGCATCGCACTGTTAGTTGTACTGTCGGCAGCTTCCATATGGAACTCGCCAGATCGCGGATTTAGTTTTTATAATTATTACAACTTAATGGGACGTTATGTGTTAATTTATTATTTAGTTGTGAATAATATTAACTCGGCGATGCAAATCAAAAAAATAATTTGGGTGATGCTAACATCGGCGGCAATGGTTACATTATATGGATTTTATCAATATTTATTTGGAGTCAATATTTCACAAATGGCTTGGGTTGATGGGCAACAGTTTCCCGATCTTAAGCTTAGAGTTTTTTCTACCTTGGAAAACCCTAATTTATTGGCAGGTTTTTTAGTGACCATGATGTCCGTCGGTGCTAGCATGGGTTATAAGGCTACAACCATGAAAGGTAGAATGATACTGTTCGCCCTCGTAACAATGTTTGGGGCTTGTTTAGTGCTTACCTATTCACGGGGGGCGTGGCTCAGTCTACTTGCAGTCATTGGTGTGTATGGTATGTTGTGTAATCGTAAGATTTTTTGGTTGCTCATTTTATTGCCAGTTGGGATGATTTGTGGTCACGATGCTATTTTGGAGAGAATTATGTCGATTATCAATCCCACGGATACTTCATCAACCCTTAGGATCGCATTGTGGGAAAGTACCATTGCCATGATTATGGATAAGCCACTATTGGGTATTGGTTGGGGATCCTATTGGTTAGTCTATCCGAACTATGATTTTTTCCTTAATAATGCCAACGTTACAATCTTTCATGCTCATAACATGTATTTAAATATTGCTGCTGAAATTGGCATACCGGGACTCATAACATTTTTGTCCATCATGTATGGCCATATCCGGTTGGCATTGTCGGTGCTCGGTGGGGCAGTTGAATCTTGGTCCTCAGGTTTAATGTTGGGAATTATAGCAGCAATTGGCGGTATTATTATCAATGGTTTGACTGATTATGTAATGTTTAATATCCAATTATCAATGCTCTATTGGTTATTAAATGGACTCATTGTCATCGTATGGCAACAAGGTCAGCAACATCAGGAAAATTTTAAGTTTAAAAGATGTAAGAGTCATGTTGTTTAGCAAGATTCAAAGGTCATGCAACATGACAGAGTCGATTGAATGAAATAATGATTGATAAATAAATTAATGCAATATTTAGAATAAACATTTAACATAATTAAATGGCTAACAAATATTTGCACATATATAAATATCTGTAAATATTTGTGCAAACATAGCTAAATTTATATAAAATAAAAAAAAAAATAGTTTTCAGGCAGGAGTTTTCGGGTTATGTGACAAATTGTACATACTATGAGATAATAAGATAATAAAGTCTCAACAACGCAAACATGCTTTTTACTCCTGTCATTAAGAGGAGGATTTCCCATTGAAAGATAATTATGAAAAAACCATCATCTCGAAGGCCACCATTGACCGGTTGCCATTATATTTCCGCACTCTTCGACTCAGTCAAGAAGAGGGGGTTGAAATTATATCATCGGAAGAGCTAGGTCAACGTCTAGGAATTACTCCGGAACAAATTCGTAAAGACTTAGCATCATTTGGGCAATTCGGGAAAAAAGGTGTAGGGTATTACATAAAAGAGCTTATTTCCAATATCGGGAAAATCTTAGGCCTAGATAATAATTGGCATCTCGCCGTAATTGGCGTAGGACATTTAGGCTGGGCATTAGCTCATTATCGTAATTTTGATTCCCTAGGGTTCAAACTGGTGGCCATGTTTGATATTGACCCCAATAAAATTGGGCAATGTATAAAAGGTATACAGGTTTCAAATTTAGAATCTTTAGAAGAGGTGATGAAGGAAAAAACCATTCATATCGGAATTATTGCCGTACCGGAAATTTATGCCCAAGAGGTAGCTGATAAATTAGTTGAAGCTGGGGTACGTGGTATATGGAATTTTGCGCCAGTGAAAATTAAGGTACCTGATACTGTACGGGTTATCAATGAAGACTTGTCAGTAGGGCTCAGTAGTTTATCCTTTTATTTAGCTAGGCAGGCACCAATCGAATAATGACTCAAATGTTTGGAGGAAAGTATAAAAATGATTGATATTAGAGACCGTGTGCGTTGCGCCGCACTTCATGCTAAAATCGTGACCGCCGAGGAAGCAGCAGCCGTAATTAAACCAGGTATGAATGTTGCTACCAGTGGCTTTACTTTATCCGGTTATCCCAAAGCCGTTCCCATGGCTCTCGCTGAAAAAATTAAAAAAGAAAAATTTAAAGTTAACCTGTGGACAGGGGCGTCAGTTGGTAAAGAATTAGATGGGGCACTGGCGGCAGTGGATGGTATTGCTTCTCGTATGCCGTACCAGACTAATACGGATCTACGTAACGCCATTAATACAGGTAAAGTAGATTATTGTGATATTCATTTAAGTCATTCTGCACAAATGACGCGGTATGGTTTTTTTGGCGGGCACACTGTTGATGTAGCCATTATTGAAGCTTGTGCCATTACTGAAGAAGGACATATTATTCCCACAACTTCATTAGGTAATTCTGCATCTTTTGTACAAAGTGCGGATATTGTTATTGTTGAAATTAATACAACGCAACCGATTGAACTTGAGGGTATGCATGATGTTTATACGCCAATGGATCCTCCTCATCGCCTGCCAATTCCGATTATTAATGTTGATGACCGTATAGGTACTACCTATATTCCATGTGGCATTGATAAGATAACATATATTGTTCCGTGTGATATTGGAGACACAGTACGAGATTTGGCACCAATTGATGAAAATTCTCGTTTAATGTCACAACATTTGATCTCATTTTTGAAAGCAGAAATCGTAGCAGGCCGCATGCCTAAAAATTTAATGCCACTGCAATCAGGGGTTGGTTCGGTAGCTAATGCTGTTATTTCTGGTCTAGTTGATTCTGATTTTGAAGATTTGATGGTGTACACTGAAGTTATCCAAGATGGCATGTTTGATTTGATTGATGCTGGCAAGCTTAAGTTTGCTTCAGGGACTTCCTTAACACCGTCCCCTAGTGGACTAGAACGCTTCCATACAAATTTGGCGACTTATCGTAAAAAAATGATGTTTAGACCACAAGAAATCGCCAATAGTCCTGAAATTGCTCGGCGCCTTGGCGTCATTGCCATGAATACAGCGATTGAATTTGATATTTATGGGCATGTTAATTCTACGCATATTATGGGGACCAAAATGATGAATGGCATTGGTGGTTCTGGTGATTTTGCTCGCAATGCCTATTTGACTATGTTTTTCACAACTTCCACGGCGAAAAAAGGCTTAATTTCATCGATTGTACCGATGGTATCACATTCTGATCATAGTGAACATGATGTGGATGTCTTTATTACTGAAATGGGTGTGGCCGATGTCCGCGGGCTAAGTCCTAAACAGCGGGCACGGGTAATTATAGAAAACTGTGCTCATCCGGATTACAAAGATATGCTCATAGATTATTTGGAAAGAGCTGAAAAAGCTACCAACTATGCGCACACACCACATCTTTTATCCGAAGCCCTATCATGGCATACCCGCTTCGTTGAGACTGGTACCATGAAACAACAAGTTAAGGAGGATTAATAGTATGAATAATGAAAGTTTAAAAGCAAAAGTGGCAGAATATACTGCCAAAGTAGAAAAGGCAAGTGCCAAATTCCCAGAAAGAAAAAATATAGAGTATAACAGACTGTATACTCCCCTAGATCTTGAGGGTATGGATTATGAACAAGAGTTAGGTTTACCTGGAACTTATCCTTTCACTCGTGGTGTACAGCCAACCATGTATCGTGGCCGCTTTTGGACCATGCGTATGTATGCTGGTTTCTCCACTGCTGAAGAATCCAATAAACGGTATCGCTATTTATTAGCATCAGGTGGTACAGGCCTTTCTTGCGCTTTTGACTTGCCAACTCAAATTGGCTATGATTCTGATGATATTATTTCCGAAGGCGAAGTGGGTAAAGTTGGTGTGGCTATTGACTCCTTGGCTGATATGGAAATACTCTTTGACCAAATCGATTTAGGTAAAGTTTCTACTTCCATGACTATCAATGCTCCAGCTTCAGTATTATTGGCGATGTATATTGCAGTTGCCGAAAAACAAGGCGTAAGTGCTGATAAATTAAAAGGTACCATTCAAAATGATATTTTGAAAGAATATGCTGCTCGTGGAACTTATATTTTTCCTCCTAAACCTTCCATGCGCCTCATTACCAATATTTTTGAATATTGTTCAAAAAATGTTCCTAATTGGAATACCATCTCCATCTCTGGTTACCATATCCGTGAAGCTGGTTCTACAGCATCTCAGGAAATTGCTTTTACCATTGCTGATGGTATTGCTTATTGCGAAGCAGCCATTAAAGCTGGCCTTGATGTGGATGATTTTGCTGGACGGTTGTCTTTCTTCTGGAATGCACATAATAATGTATTAGAAGAAGTTGCCAAATTCCGTGCTTCCCGTCGTGTATGGGCTAAAATTATGAAAGAGCGTTTTGGCGCTAAGAATCCTAAGTCTTGGATGCTACGGGTTCATACGCAAACGGCAGGTTCTATGCTGACGGCTCAACAACCTGAAAATAACGTTGTACGTGTTGCCTTGCAAACAGCTGCTGCTGTTATGGGTGGAACTCAATCATTGCATACTAATTCCAAGGATGAGGCCATGGCATTACCAACAGAAGCTTCTGTACGTGTTGCTCTTCGTACACAACAAATCGTTGCTTATGAAAGCGGCTTAGCTGATGTTGTTGATCCTTTGGCAGGTTCCTATTATGTAGAAGCTATGACCAACCAAATTGAAGCCGAAGCTTTGAAGTATATTAAAAAGATTGATGATATCGGTGGCGCTGTTGTAGCCATTGAAGAAGGCTACATCCAAAGAGAAATTCAAGACAGTGCTTATAAATGGCAAAAAGAGATTGAAAACAATGATCGTGTGATTGTTGGTGTTAATAAATTCCAAATTGAAGAAAAACCAGTAGAAGGTCTACTTCGTGTTGATGCTTCTGTGGGCGAAATGCAAAAGAAAAAATTAACTAAACTTAGAGCTGAGCGTGATAATGTAGCTGTTAATGCTGCTCTTGCTAAACTGGAAGCCGGTTGCAAGGATGATGAAGCTAATCTTATGCCAATCATCATGGAAGCCGTTAAAACCTATGCAACACTTGGTGAAATATGTAATGTAATGCGTAAAGTCTTTGGTGAATACCAAGCGCATGCAACACTGTAAGAAAGGTAGGAGGAGGAATAACGATGGAAAAACGTGTTAGAATATTAGTAGCAAAACCTGGTTTAGACGGACATGATCGTGGGGCAAAAGTAGTAGCTCGTGCGTTGCGTGACGCTGGATTTGAGGTTATTTATACGGGACTGCGTCAAACACCTGAACAAATTGCAGAAGCAGCTTTACAAGAAGATGTCAACGTCATTGCCCTTAGCTTGCTCTCAGGAGCTCATAATCATTTGTTCCCACGTATTGTGGAACTAATCCGCGGCAAAGGTATGACGGATGTATTGATCATTGGTGGTGGCGTTATTCCTGATTCAGATATACCTGCTCTTAAAGCAGCTGGTATTGCTGAAGTATTTACCCCAGGTACTACGACTACGACAATTATTGACTATATTCATGCTAACGTGAAATAAATAGGTCTGTGAGACGATGGGGCTCTTAGTTAGCGTCCCATCGTCACATAAGGTGGTGGAAACAATGAATATCGCAGAAGAATTATTAGGCGGCTCTCGTTTGGCCATGTCTCGGGCTATTACTGCCGTGGAGAATGAGTATGATGGTGCCGTTGATATTATGCAACAACTTTATGCTCATACTGGTTCTGCCCATGTGATTGGTATTACGGGGCCCCCTGGTTCTGGTAAGAGTACCTTGACTGATAAATTGGCCAAGGAATACCGTCTTCAGGGAAAAACCGTAGGTATTATTGCCGTTGATCCGACGAGCCCATTTTCTGGGGGAGCTATTTTAGGTGACCGCATTCGCATGAACGATTTAACATTAGATCCAGGTGTTTTCATTCGAAGTATGGGGACTCGTGGCAGTTTAGGCGGCTTGTCTGGCAAAACTGCTGAGACCATAAAGATTATGGATGCTGCTGGCAAAGATGTTATTCTGGTGGAAACTGTGGGTGTTGGACAGTCCGAAGTGGATATTGTAAAGACAGCGGATACTATCATAGTTGTATTGGTGCCTGGCCTCGGCGATGATATTCAGGCCATTAAAGCTGGTATATTAGAAATTGCCGATGTATTTGCCATCAATAAGGCTGATCATGATGGTGTTGATCGCCTTAATACAGAATTAGAAATGATGCTGGAAATAAATCAACTAAAAACCCAGTGGCGCCCTCCCATTAAACGGGTCATAGCCAATCGTGGTGAAGGTATTAAGGAACTGGCCGACGCTATTGTCGAGCAGATTGCCCAATCACGACAGTCTGGTCAATTTAATAACCGTCGTACTGAACGCACGAAAAGCGAGTTATTAGCAATGCTTGACGAGCAAATTGGACGTCGCGTGCGGAAGAGTTTATCCGATGAGGGGAAAATCGATGAGTTAGTTGCTAGTGTGGAAAGTCGTGAAAAAACCCCTTATGCTGTCGTTAGTGATATAATAGCAAGTGTATTGCGTTAATAATTTAGAGGAGGTTTTTAACTATGTTTAAGACATTAAAAGTCGATCATATTGGCATTGCTGTAAAAGATTTAGAGCAAGCTAAAAAGTTTTATACTGAAGTCCTAGGTATGACAGCCACGGGCGAAGAAACGGTGGAACAACAAAAAGTAAAAGTTTGCTTCATTCCTTGCGGTGACAGTGAGGTAGAACTGTTACAATCCACGTCTCCCGATGGACCTATAGCTAAATTTATCGAAAAAAATGGTGAAGGTATGCAACATCTGGCTTTGCGTGTTGACAATATCGAGGCAGCCATTGCAGACCTTAAAGCAAAAGGTGTACGTATGATTGATGAAGTGCCTCGTTATGGTGCAGGTGGAGCTCAAATCGCATTTGTTCATCCTAAAGCAACGGGTGGAATTTTGCTTGAATTATCTCAGCGTAAATAAGCAAATTATAATGGTGCAGAATGTTTAATAGCCAGCTGTAATCAGGACTTGAGTGAAGGCGTAAGTAGTAGTGCGCTCAGCAAGGGTACCGAGTTGCAATAAGGCCAATGGACTTTTTGCAATACCATTATATAATATTGCAAAGTATCTGGTCATACTATATACTAAGACTAGATACTAGGATTAGGTAACAATAGTTGAATGTTGTTGGAGGTGTGAAATGGCTACAGTTCAAGAAAAAATTGAAGATTTAAAAGCTCGGCAGGAAAAAATTATGCTGGGTGGCGGTCAAAAACGTATTGATAAGCATCATGCGAGTGGAAAACTAACGGCACGGGAACGTGTGGAATTATTGCTTGATGAGAATACTTTTGTTGAATTAGATCAGTTTGTTACTCACCGTTGTGTGAATTTTAACATGGCTGCCGTAGATGCACCAGCTGAAGGTGTTGTCACTGGTTATGGTACAGTTAATGGGAAATTGGTGTATGTTTTTGCTCAAGATTTCACAGTAGTAGGTGGATCATTAGGCGAAATGCATGCTAATAAGATCGTTAAGGTACAAAAATTAGCACTTAAAATGGGGGCACCCATTATCGGTATTAATGATTCTGGTGGAGCGCGCATTCAAGAGGCTGTTGATGCATTGTCTGGTTATGGAAAAATATTCTATAATAATACAATGGCATCTGGCGTCATTCCCCAGATTTCCGTTATTATGGGACCATGTGCGGGTGGCGCAGTGTATTCTCCGGCTTTGACTGATTTTATCTATATGGTAAAAAAGACAAGCCAGATGTTTATCACTGGACCCCAAGTTATTAAATCAGTGACTGGTGAAGAAGTGACTGCTGAAACCTTAGGTGGTGCAATGACTCACAATACCACTTCAGGTGTAGCTCACTTTGCGGCAGAAAATGATAATGATTGCATAGAACAAATAAGATACTTACTGAGCTTTTTGCCCAGTAATAACCTTGAAGGCTCTCCAGTCATCTCCAATACAGATGACATCAATCGTATGGATGAATCCTTAAATACCCTTTTACCTGATAATCCTAATCAACCATATAACATGAAAGACATCATTACTTCCATTGTTGATAATGGCGAATTTTATGAAGCACAACCGTTTTTTGCGCAAAATATCATTACCTGTTTTGCCCGTTTCGACGGTCAATCAGTGGGTATTATTGCAAATCAGCCGTCAGTAATGGCCGGTTGTCTTGATGTTGATGCATCTGACAAATCAGCCCGCTTTATTCGCTTCTGTGATGCCTTTAACATTCCCCTCCTTAACTTGGTAGATGTGCCAGGGTTCTTGCCGGGGGTCAGCCAAGAATATGGCGGCATTATCCGTCATGGTGCTAAAATGTTATATGCATATTCAGAAGCTACTGTGCCAAAAATTACTGTCATTACGCGTAAGGCTTATGGTGGTTCTTATCTGGCTATGTGTTCACAAGATTTAGGTGCTGATCAGGTAATGGCTTGGCCAACAGCTGAAATCGCTGTTATGGGACCTGCTGGAGCAGCCAATATTATCTTCCGCGGCGATCCTGAGGTTAGTGCTAAAACTGAACAGTATATAGCTGAATTTGCCACTCCATATAAAGCCGCAGAACGTGGTTTTGTGGATCAGATTATTGTACCGAGTGAAACTAGACCTCGTATTATCACTGCACTCGGCATGCTGGCTAGCAAGCGTGAGCAACGGCCACAAAAGAAACATGGTAATATTCCTCTATAAGGAAGGTGTGGACTCGTATGAAAATAGATGCAAAAGGCATAAGCGACGAAGTTGTAGCAGTCATTACTGCAGCACTTCAAATGATGGGTAGCAGCTTTCAAGCTGTTAAAATCACACGTGACAGCGAGTTGTGGACAAACGCTGGTCGCAAAAACGCATAATTAGAGATCTTTTTATGTAATAAATATTATTTGGAGGTTAGTGTAATGAAAAAATTTAACATAACTGTAAATGGTGCTACATATAACGTTGAGGTTGAAGAAGTTAAAGAAGTTAAAGTGGCTGCTCCGGCAGCTAAAGCAGCTCCAGCTGCTCCTGTGGCAGCTCCTAAAGCGGCAGCCCCTGCTGCTGCAGTGGCTGCTCCTGAAGTAGGCGCTGGTGATACAGCTGTTACTTCCCCAATGCCTGGTAAAATCATTAAAGTTGTTGCTGAAGCTGGCGCAAAAGTCAAAAAAGGCGATGTTTTGATGATTCTTGAAGCTATGAAAATGCAAAATGAAATTGTTGCTCCTGTTGACGGCACCGTTAAATCCGTTAATGTAGCAGCTGATCAAAGCGTAAAAACGAACCAGATTTTAACTGTTATTAAATAAGCTATTTCTTTAGAATCAGAAAATATTATATTTTCTGATGACCTGAAAGCGTCGTGCAGTTTTCTAGAAACTGCATGACGCTTTTTTGTATTATAGTGGGGTTATCGTAACTGCTATCGTAACCGGTGTCTTTATTTCTACGGTAGGTCGTGTAAAATAGCAGGGATAATACTGAAACCATTGGGAGGAAAGTCATATAGGTAACAGTAAAAATAAGTAATATTCACTAAATTCAGTCAATTTAACGAATATTACTTATTTTATTATATGTGAGGATTCGCGCTTATAAATATAAATAGAGTGAAAAAAGTAACTTTTTCATAATGTCTATGATTAGTAGTAGACTCATTGACAGAGTCTATTTAATTGGTGTAAAGTAACAATATGTGAGGTTTACTTTACACGAATTTGTCATGGAAAGGAGCTAATATGGACAAGCAACAAGAAGGAATCGTTCTGCAAGTTATTGAGGGCAATTTGGCAAAAATCAAAGCAAGCCGTCATAATGATTGTGAGAACTGTGGCGCTTGTCCTGGGAATTCAGCCATGGTCCTTGAGGCTCGTAATGATATTGGGGCCAAGCCTGGTCAGCATGTAGTTTTTGAAGTCCAGGAAGTTAATATGCTAAAAGCAGCGTTTATTGTATATATATTACCGCTGATTGCAGTATTTATTGGCGTTTTTTTAGGATGGAAATTAGCTGAAGGTTTAGGGTATGATCCTCTATGGTTTCAGGTCGCGGGTGGTGTACTCACTTTTGTTTTATCAGTCGTCTATATTAAATACTTTGATTCTTCCGCCCGATTTGATGTTAAGATGCAACCTGTTATTGTGCGCATTTTGTCATAGGCACAGGGCACTATTTTAGTTAGTTTCAGAAGGGGTGAAATTATGGGAAAAAGCTTTCGTGGGGGTATACATCCCGACGACAAAAAAAGGTATACAGCTAGCAAACCAATTGCAATAGCTCCGATACCTGAGAAGGTCATTATTCCAGTTAGACAACACATTGGTGCGCCATGTTCACCAGTTGTGAAAGTGGGAGATTTGGTCAAAAAAGGCCAGGTTATTGCAGAGGCTGCAGCTTTCGTTTCTAGTCCGATTCATGCGTCAACATCCGGTAAGGTTGTAGAAATTGCAGAATATCCTCATCCAGTATTTGGTACATGCAGTGCTATCGTTATTGAAAGTGATGGACAAGATGAATGGGTAGCAGGGTTACCTATGTCACGCGATTGGAAAACTCTTGATATTCAAGAAATTAAAGACATTATTCGTCAGACAGGAATGGTTGGCATGGGTGGAGCAACGTTTCCCACACATATAAAAATGGCACCACCTGCGGAAAAACCAATCCACACCTTTATATTAAATGGGGCTGAATGTGAGCCTTTTCTCACAGCTGATCATCGCGTCATGCTTGAACAGTCAGACAAAATCGTGACGGGTATGCAAATTGTCATGAAAGTGTTAGGTGTGAGTAAAGGATATATAGGTATCGAAGAAAATAAACCGGATGCTATCGCTATGTTAACAAAAGCCTGTACAGGAATCAGTGGCCTTGAAGTGGTATCACTACAAACAAAATATCCCCAAGGTGCTGAAAAAACATTAATTAGCGTGATCTGTGGCACTGATGTACCATCGGGTGGACTCCCTATGGATGTAGGTGTAGTAGTTCAAAATGTAGGTACGGTTGTAGCCATTGCCGATGCTGTTGAGCAGGGCATTCCTCTTATTGAACGGGTAACAACAGTGACTGGTGGCGCAGTGGCTGAACCTAAAAATGTATTATTTAGGATTGGCACGACGTTTGCTGCGGCTGTTACATTTTGTGGTGGATTTAGCGCAGAACCTGCCAAAGTCATTATGGGTGGCCCAATGATGGGGATGGCCCAGCGTACTCTTGATGTACCTATTATAAAAGGCACTTCTGGTATTTTAATATTAAGCCAGTCCGATGTTAATATTGGTCCCGAACGTCCTTGTATTCGCTGTGGTCGTTGCGTTGACGCCTGCCCTATGGGACTTATTCCAAGCATGTTGAGTATCCTTGCCGAACGGGGTGCCTATGCCGTTGCTAAGGCTGAATATGACTTGTTGGACTGTGTGGAATGTGGTTCTTGCGTGTACGTATGTCCAGCAAAACGTAACATCGTTCATTATGTTAAATTGTCTAAAGCACAAAATGCAGCCATGGCGGCGGCAACGAAAAAATAAGGAGGTGGCGGTATGAGCACAGAAACAAAAATAGAACTGAATAAATTTATGGTTTCGGCATCACCCCACATCCGGTGTGATGAAACCATTTCAAAAATTATGTGGAGTGTGAATGCAGCGCTAGCGCCTGCAGCACTTTTTTCAATTTATAATTTTGGTATGCCTGCTCTTCTTAATATGGTTCTTTGTATTGCTGCTGCAATGTTGACAGAGTACCTCATTTTGAAATGGCAAGACAAACCCATGGTTGTTAATGATGGTAGCGCCTTTCTAACCGGTCTACTACTGGCCATGAATATTCCAGCTACATTACCATGGTATATGCCAATTGCTGGCTCCATGTTTGCCATTGGTATTGCGAAACATACCATGGGTGGCTTAGGGTTTAATATCTTTAATCCGGCCCTGATTGGTCGGGCCTCCATTCTAGCCTCTTGGCCAGTGGCCATGACAACGTGGCCACTCTCGAAAGATATGATTGGTAAAGTTGATGGTCTAACATCAGCCACGCCCTTAGGAATTCTTAAATTACAGGGATACGAAAAACTTGTGGAACATTTTGGCGATAAAACAGCCATGTATCAGTCCATGTTTCTCGGTCTACGCTCCGGTAGTATGGGAGAAACTTCGGCCATACTCTTGATTTTGGGTGGTATTTATCTTATTTATAAAGGATATATCAAATGGCAGGTACCTGTTTTCATGATTGGTACTGTAGGTATTTTGACGGCTACTTTTGGTGGCGATCCCTTCCTTCATATGATGTCTGGTGGTCTTATCCTAGGTGCCTTCTATATGGCGACAGACATGGTAACAATTCCTATCACTCTGAAAGGTCAAATCATATTTGCAGTAGGAGCTGGTGCTCTGACGGTTCTGATTCGCTTGCAGGGCGGTTATCCGGAAGGCGTATGTTATGCAATCTTGTTAATGAACTGCGTCACGCCCCTCATTGACCGATTGGTGAGACCTGTAAAATATGGTGCAAGGAGGTAAGGCATATGTCACATGATGCACATGAACAAAACAATAGTATTTTTAAAGTCGGTATTAATTTGACCATTGCTTGTTTACTTGCAAGCGCCGTAATTGCAGGAACCTATGCTTTAACAGCACCTGTCGCAGCTAAATCAAAATTGGCAAGTGACAATAAGGCGCGTAAAGAATTGGTAGCGGATGCCCAGGATTTCAAGCCTGTTGACGGTAAAACTGGTTGGTATGCAGCCTTGAAAGATGGCAAAGTCATTGCTTATGTTGTACCCACTGAAAGTAAAGGGTATGGTGGAGCTATCAATATGTTGGCGGCCGTGTCGACTGACGGTAAAGTCATCGATTATGCTATCTTGAAGTTTAATGAAACCCCAGGTCTTGGGGATAAAGCTGATAAACCTGCCTTTCGTCAGAGATTTGCGGGCAAGAAGGCTGAAGATCTAGAAGTGGTAAAAGTTCCTAGTGATAAAAATATTCAAGCGTTAACTGGGGCAACGATTACTTCTCGGGCAGTGACCAAAGGAATTAAGGAAGCTGTGGAAGAAGTTACTGCTTTTACAGCGACCCAATTGAAGTGAGGTGCTGAATATGAAAAATTTATGGGACATATTTTACAAAGGGTTATTTGATCAGAACCCCATATTCCGCCTTGCCTTAAGTTTGTGTCCGGCGTTGGCGGTTACGTCCACTGTTACAAATGCATTGGCCATGGGGTTGTCAGTTCTATTTGTTATTACGGCAAATAACGTGGTAGTGTCAATTTTCCGTAAATGGGTGAATCCGAAAGTTCGTGTTCCTGTATATATTACGTCCATTGCTACAATCGTTACGGTAGTTATCTTAACATTGCAAGCATATTTTCCTGATATATACAAAGAACTGTATCTTTATCTCAATCTGATTGTGGTGTTTGCAATTATTTTAGCCCGTGCTGAAGTATTTGCTGCCAAAAATTCAGTGATTCCTTCTTTTTTTGATGGCTTGGGAATGGGTGCTGGTTTTGCTGGTGCCATGGTGTTCATTGCTATCTTCCGTGAATTGTTGGGTGCTGGTACCCTTATGGGCTTTCAAGTGATGGGAGCGTCTTATGACCCTGCGCTCATCATAATTTTACCTCCTGGTGGTTTTATTATCATCGGGTTAATGATTGCTAGCTTTAATTTGATTGGCGAATACCAAGATAAAGCAAAGGCTGCTAAGCAAGGGAGTGAGGCATAATGGAGGAATACTTAAAACTATTTGTGGCCTCGGCAATAACGAATAATTTTGTGCTAACCCAATTTTTAGGCTTGTGTATTTTTTTCGGCGTATCGAAAAATCTTAATGCATCCATTGGTATGGGGATGGCTGTTACGTCAGTTATGACCCTCAGCTCCCTGCTGGCTTGGGCTGTATACACTTATATTTTAGTACCACTGGGACTACAGTCTTTGATGTTAATCTCCTTTGTACTACTCATCGCTAGTTTTGTACAATTATTAGAGATGATTATTAAGAAACATGCCCCAGCCTTATATAATATGTGGGGAATTTATCTGGTTTTGATTGCCACTAACTGTATTGTATTAGCCGTACCGGTTACGAATGCAGAGCTTCATTCCGATTTTGTCACAAGTTTAGTGAGGGCAATCGGTTCGGGAGCAGGATTTGCTTTGGCTATTATTTTAATGGCGAGCCTGCGTGAAAAACTACAATATGCGGATGTACCAAAATCCTTAGATGGATTGGGTATTGCGTTTATTTTGGCAGGAATGTTAGCATTGTCATTCTTTGGTTTTTCGGGAATGATCACACTATAAGAAATGATAGAAGGTGATAAAAAATGAGTACACCAATATTGATATTGCTTGTATTAACGTCTCTAGGGTTGTTCTTCGGTTTTGTATTGGCTTATTCCAATAAAAAATTTGGTATTGAGATTAATCCTCTCATCCATATCGTAGAGGACGTTTTGCCTAAAGGTCAATGCGGTGCTTGTGGCTATGCTGGTTGTATGGCTTATGCTGAGGCCGTTGTTATGAATCCTGATGTACCACCCAATTTATGTATACCAGGTAAAGATGCCATTGCTAAGTTGGTAGCTGAGCTTACAGGTAAAGCGGCAGCTCCTATGGAACCACAAATAGCCCAAGTTAAGTGCGCTGGTACTCATAGCAAGGCTGTTAAAGCCTATGAGTACAACGGTGTTCAGGATTGTACGGCCGCCAATTTGCTTTTTGGTGGACCTAAGTCTTGTAAGTTTGGTTGCTTAGGACTCGGCACCTGTGTTAGAAGTTGCCCTTTTGATGCCATGATGATGAGCGAGGATGGCTTACCCATTATTAATCCCGAGAAATGTACTGCCTGTGGTAAATGCGTGAGTGTATGCCCAAAACAGATCATTAATATTATGCCCCTTGGTGCAAGAGTTAGGGTTAATTGTAGCTCAAAAGATAAAGGTGCTGTGGCGAAAAAAGCATGTAGCATTGCTTGTATTGGTTGTTCCCTTTGTATGCGTCAATGTCCATATGGCGCCATCAAGATGGAAAATAATCTGGCAATTGTGGATGCTAAAATTTGTGAGGAGCAATGTTCAGATGCTTTGTGTCTGACCAAGTGCCCAACCAAAGCCATTCGTCCTTTTGTGACGGGTATTATACCTGGCACTGAAAATGAGAAAAGTGTAACGTTAGCTTGTCCAACGAGTGGAAAATAGGGAAATAGAGCAAGGAAAGCGCAGAAGGAGAAACCTTCTGCGCTTTTTTCGATTTATCTTATTTGCATGTTGGGTCATTATGCGGTAAAATAACTTAGACTGGTCAAAAAAATGACCTAAAACAAGAAAAGACTTGGATAATGGCAAGTTCTCAGATGTTGGTCCAAGCCTTAGTCCTTCTTACTTGTAATTAGAAAATGTTATATTTCCTAATTATATTGAAAATTTTTCCGCTAAAAAAGGGGCATCGGCAAGAGGTATGTTTAATACAAGACGGTTAGTCTTATTGGCGCTATTTATTGCATTGGCTAGTGTACTGCATGTCGTGGAATCTTGGTTGCCATTGCCCTTACCAGTGCCTGGAATAAAACTAGGATTAGCTAACATTATATCACTGATTGTTATTATCAATTTCGGCTGGCGTGATGCTATCTATGTGGCTATCCTACGTGTTTTATTAGCAGCACTGTTCGGCGGTATATTTTTGGGACCGGCTTTTGTCATGAGTTTAAGCGGATCCATCGGGAGCATAGCTCTTATGGCCTATGCTTATCATCACTGGCATGGCGCTTTTTCCGTAATTGGGATTAGTATAATGGGGGCAGTGGTTCATAATGTGGCGCAAATTACGGTAGCCGCCCTGTTAGTATCCAGTGTTACTTTAGTATGGTATTTACCATATCTAATATTATTTGCACTACCAACAGGCCTTGCCACGGGAATGACGACGCTTTATTTTTTAGCGAAAGTTCCTAAAGAGGGATATCGGTAACTTTTAAAGGTACAGGGGGGAGACGCTTTGCGAGGGCCTAAAGGTAAAGGATATGGAATGTTACTATTATTTTTGATTACAGGTGCGGTTTTTGGCGGTATTTTAGGAGAATTTATTTCCAATGCTGATGCATTAGGAAGCTGGGCTCCCTATTTAGTAAAAACTTTCCTAGTATTAGATGTACCCCCAGTCAGTATCAATTTGTATGTTGTGCGTTTTATGTTAGGTTTTGCTTTGCAGCCTAATTTAATCAGCATTTTGGGTATGATAGCAGGAATAGTACTGTTTAGGCGTATGTGATTTGTATAACTCGGAGGTATTCTAGTATGACAATTATTTTAGCATCCGCCTCGCCTCGCCGCCAAGAACTTTTGAAGCAGGTCGGCTGTGATTTTAAAGTTATAATTAGCGATATTATTGAAGATAATAAGCAAGACTTACAGGCAGAGGATTTGGCCATGTTGCAGGCTCGTGATAAAGCTATTGATGTAGCTTCTAAAGCGAGTTTTTGTGATGTGGTGATTGGTGCTGACACAATCGTGGTTTTGGATGGACAAGTTTATGGTAAACCTTTGGATATTAATGATGCCCGCCAGATCTTAACAAAATTATCGGGCAGGCAGCACCAAGTCATTACAGGGATTGCTGTTGCGCGGGGCGGTGAGATATGGACTGATTATGTTGTCACCTCCGTAACTATGGGGCATCTTACGGGGCAACAAATTGAAAATTATCTGACAACCGGTGAGCCAATGGGTAAAGCAGGTGCTTATGCCATTCAGGGAATCGGTGCCTTATTAGTCAAAGAAATTAAAGGTTGCTATAGCAATGTTGTAGGTTTACCTCTCAATAAATTATCGGATGTATTAAGGAAAGCTGGTGTCACTTTGTTATGAATGACAGTAGGCCGCTGATGATAAAAGAATTGCCGGAAGAAGAACGCCCTCGGGAAAAAATGCTGAAGAAAGGTGCTCAGGCCTTAAGTAATGGTGAATTGCTGGCCATATTACTGAGAACTGGTACTAAGCATGATTCGGTGCTACGCGTTGCCGAACGATTGTTGAAAAAATATGAAGAGATTGGTGTAGCCGCCCTTGCTAGTCTTGCCCCCCAAGAACTAAGCAAAATTAAAGGAATTGGCCAAGTAAAAGCAGTGACTGTTGTTGCCGCTGTTGAGCTTGGTAAGCGCCTTAACAACCTAGCATCAGCGGATAAGCCGATAATTCGTGCCCCAGGAGATGTAGCTCATTTGCTAATGGCTCGGCTACGGTATGAGCCACGGGAACATTTTATCGTTGTATTATTATCAACCAAAAATCATGTCCTTGCCATGCCTACTATTTCCATTGGCAGCTTAAATGCATCCATCGTGCATCCCCGGGAATTGTTTCGGGAGGCTATCAATCACTCGGCTGCGAATATTATCTTGGTACACAATCATCCCAGTGGTGATCCGACTCCTAGCTCTGAAGATATCATATTGACAAAAAAAATGGTGGATGCCGGAAAAATTTTAGAAATTCATGTACTTGATCATATAATCATTGGTGATAATAAGTATGTTAGCCTTAAAGAAAAGGGAATAATATAACGAAATTTATGAAGTGGCATGAGCAAGATTACTTGCTTAATGAAAGGAGCTATCGTTTATGAAGAATTTTTTTGGATCATTTTCCCGGGATATGGGTATAGATCTTGGTACTGCGAATACCTTAGTCCATGTTAAAGGTAAAGGTATTGTGCTCAGTGAGCCATCCGTGGTAGCCATTCAACGTGATACCGGTGAAGTCCTTGCCGTCGGCGAAGAAGCAAAACAGATGATTGGTCGTACACCTGGCAATATTGTGGCCATCAGGCCCCTTAAAGATGGTGTTATTGCCGATTTTGATGTTACTCAAGCCATGCTTAAATATTTTATTCGTAAGTCCATGGATACCAAATCCTTTATTCGGCCAAGGGTCATTGTTGGTGTACCTTCAGGTGTGACTGAGGTAGAAAAACGTGCTGTTATTGATGCTACCATTCAAGCTGGTGCGAGAGAAGCCTACCTGATTGAGGAACCTTTGGCGGCAGCGATTGGCGCTGGACTGCCTGTTCATGAACCAACAGGTAATATGGTTGTGGATATCGGTGGCGGTACCACTGAAGTGGCTGTGATTTCCCTGGGGGGGATTGTGACGAGCCGTTCTATCCGTGTGGGTGGGGATGAAATGGACGAGGCTATTATGCAGTATATTAAACGCACCTATAATTTGATGATTGGTGAACGTACTGCTGAGTCAATCAAAATGACGATTGGGTCGGCTATTGTACCAAAGGTTGATCAATCCATGGATATTCGAGGTCGAGATTTGGTATCTGGTTTACCAAAAACCTTGAACATTAAAGCAAGTGAAGTGCAACGAGCTCTGAGTGAACCCATTGCTAGTATTGTGGAGGCCGTTAAAGTAACCTTAGAGCGGACTCCTCCTGAACTAGCGTCGGATATTATGGATCGAGGTATTGTTATGACCGGTGGCGGATCCTTGCTTGCAGGATTGGATCAGCTACTCATGCACGAAACAGGTATGCCAGTGCATATTTCTGAAGATGCCCTATCTTGTGTGTGTATGGGCACTGGTCGTGCTTTGGAGAGTATTGAACTATTAAAACGCGTGTTAATGACGACGAAAAAATTTGGCTAGAGTGATGGAGAGGTGCTTACGAAGGTGGAAATATTCAACAAGAAGACAGTCATCTTGCTGGTGGCTGTAGTAACCTTCTTTTTGCTAGCCAGTTTGCAAGCTCAGGGCAAATATAAGTTTGTCTTTATGGAGGAGTTTATTACCACAGTTTTGGCGCCTGTTCAATCCATCGTTTCCAATGTGGGCTTCAATTTTCGTAAGGTTGGTTTGTCAACGGGTGAATTGATGACAGCATATCGTGATAACCAAACATTACGAGGGGAAAACGAGGAGATTCGTCAAAACAATCTTAATGTGACAGAGATCATGGCAGAAAATGTAAGGCTCCGGACCATGCTAGATTATAAAAAAGTAGCCAATCAGTTTGATCTTGTGACTGCTACGGTGGTAGGGCGGGATTTAGGAACTTGGAACAGTACAATTATTATTAACCGTGGTAGTGCCGATGGTATTACTAAAGATATGGCTGTTGTTACACCCCAGGGCCTTGTTGGTAGTGTGGTGAATGTATATGCCAACGTGGCTAAAGTTCAACTCATTCTTGATGCTCGTAGTGCGGTAGGAACCTTAGTACAACGACCGGAATCAAGAGTTGCTGCCATTGTAGAAGGTAGCAGCGCATCGCCTTTAACGCCTCGGATGGTCAACATCGCGCGTGATGCTGATATTATTAAAAGCGACAAGTTGATCACCTCAGGATTTGGGGGGATTTATCCTAAGGGGCTGTTAATTGGGGAAGTGGTGGATATTGTGAATGAGGAAGGCGGTTTATTGAAATACGCCTATCTGAAGCCAGCAGTAGATTTTGGTAGGTTAGAAGAGGTGTTGGTCATTGTTCGTTCACGGGAATCTGTGCCTACTTTGCCGTCACCTACAGCCACTTCTGGGAAAATTGCACCACCCCAAGGAATAGGCCGATGAAGACGACTATTTGGCTGGGTATGATTATTGCAACGATTATCATACAGTCCACATTGCTACCTCTTGTTGCTATTAAAGGTGTATGTCCGGATATGTTACTGGTTGTCGTTATATCCTACTCCCTCTTGTCGGGCAAAGAACAAGGCGTGGGTATGGGATTTTTTGCTGGACTTCTACAGGATTTGGCTTTTGGAAGTATCTTTGGTATTAATACCTTATCAAAGTTAGCGACGGGTTATATCTGTGGTTTGGCTGAACGTAAAGTATTTAAAGAACATGTGCTGCTGCCCGTAGCCGCTACGGCAGTAGCAACGGTGTTTAATGGTTTGGTTGTGTTTATCCTATTACTGATGTTTGGTTATAAAGTAGATATAACATCTGCAATTATGAATAATATCGTGCCTCTCGTCGGTTATAATGTGATCATTGCCATCCCAGTGCATCATATCGTATACCGATTAACGGCCTTCACATCGAATTAGACTAGGTTAACATGTTTGAGAAAGGGAGGCAGCAGTATGCTGGCTAAACGATTAAACAATAGGCTTGAAGTACTTGCGCTCATTATAGTAGTAGTGTTTATATCGTTAGTCAGTCGACTGGGATATTTGCAAGTTGTTCAAGGTAAATATTATGGTCAGAAGGCCGATAGCAACCGCATCAGACTCATTCCCACCATGGCTCCCCGTGGTATTTTTTTTGATCGCAATGGTATCCCCTTAGTATCTAATTTGCCTGGTTTCACCGTGTCATTATTGACGGTCAATGGGGTCATTCCACAAGATATTATTGCTAAATTGGCTGTTATTTTAAATATTCCTGTTGAAGAAATACAGGCTAAAATTATACAAAATAAGGCTAGTTTTGATCCCGTACGCATTAAAAGCAACATTGGACCAGAAATTGTAACCATGATTGAAGAACGTCGCGCTGAACTGCCTGGTGTTGTGATTGAGATCCAGCCTATTCGCAGTTATGTTAATAATGAGCTTGGCGCCCATTTGTTTGGTTATGTGAGTGAAATTAATGATGTACAATTAGAAGAATCAAAAGCTGACGGGTACAAGACGGGGGATATTGTTGGTAAGTTTGGTTTGGAAAAAGTATATGATCGTGAACTACGAGGTACTGATGGTGGAGATCAGGTTGAGGTTGATGTAAATGGGCGTCCGGTGAGCGTTCTCGGTAAAAAAGAAACAATACCAGGGGAAAATTTAGTATTGACTATTGATTATCGGATACAAAAAGCTGCTGAAGCAGCCATTGATGAACAGCTTACATATTTGCAAACCAAGAGCGATTTTCGTAATGCTAAAGCTGCAGCTGCCATTGCCATGAATCCTAAAACTGGCGAAATTTTGGCCATGGTGAGTCGGCCTACATTTAATCCCAATTTGTTTGCGGGCGGGATTTCCAATAAGGATTGGAAAGCACTGAATGAAAATCCCAATCATCCTATGGATAATAAGGTGATATCTGGAGAATATCCGCCAGGATCAACTTTTAAAATTGTAACAGGTACAGCAGCTTTGGAACTAGGAAAAGTAACTCCTGAAGAAAAAATTAATGATACAGGTAAGCATTGGATTATTGATAAAGGTAATGCTGAAGGGGAAGCTCTAGGCTTAATAAGTTTCAAAGAAGCGTTATCCAAATCCGATAATGTGTACTTTTATGAAATGGGTAATCGTTTAGGTATTGATAATTTAGAAAAATACGCCAGGCTTTTTGGTTTTGGGGCTTATACGGGAATTAATTTGCCGGGAGAATCCGATGGATTAGTGGCTAACAAGCGTTACAAGGAAAAAAATTATGGTGAAGATTGGTATTTGTCAGAAACCTTTGATGCAGCGATCGGTCAGGGCTTCCAATTAGCAACACCCCTGCAGATTGCAGTCATGCTGAGTGAGATTGCCAATGGTGGGCATCGGTATCGCCCTTATTTGGTGAGCAAGATTACTGGACCTAATGGTGAAGTCGCTAAGACTTTTGCTCCTGAAGAAGTTGGTCAGGTCCCAATATCACCAGCAAACCTCACCTTAATTCGTGAATCCCTTAGAGATGTAGCACTGGAAGGTGGTACTGGCTTTGGAGTTTTTCGTGATTTTCCTGTATCCATCGCTGGCAAAACGGGTACGGCTGAGAACTCTCATGGTAGTGATCATGGCTGGTTTATTGCTTACGGCCCCTATGAAGATCCCCGTATTGTCGTCGTAGTTATTGTTGAGCAAGGTGGTTTTGGTGCAGCTTCAGCGGCACCCATTGTCAAGAAAATAATGGAAGCTGCTTTTAATGTGAATCAAGCTCCCATGGAAGCAGTTAAAATATATCGGCCACAGACGGCATTGTAAGAAAAGACTTGGCACAGCCAAGTCTTTTTGTCGGAATCAGAAAGTATATTCTTAAAGTTATTTTTATTTGTAGCAGGAATAACAATAAAAATCGCGAATTTTTAAACTGCAGATGCTATGATTTTTATGCTAGAGTTTGGGAGATGGACATGCGACAATATGTAATATTTAAGGGTAGCAGAAATGGCTTGCAGTTAGTACTTGATGATTCAGCGAATTTTTCAGTGATTTTGGATAAGTTAAAAACTAAGCTGGAATCGGCAGTTGTTTTTTTTACAAAAGGTACGATCGTGGAGGTACCGTCTAAAGTGCGTGTGCTCACCACTCAGCAGCAAGAGGATCTAACGAAGCTACTAGCCGTATATGGTTTGGTTTTCCGTGAGGCTGCGCCTGAGAAGGAAGTTGTTGAAAAAACTAATGTGGAACCTGAAACGTTACAAACATTGTTTGTTGCTAAAACTTTGCGTAGTGGCCAGGAAGTTATTCATAATGGATCAATTGTCATCATCGGTGATGTCAATCCTGGGGCTGAAGTGATTGCAGGCGGAGATATTATCATTCGTGGTACTTGTCGTGGCGTAGTGCATGCTGGTGCTTATGGCAATATGGAAGCTACCATTACAGCCAATCGGTTGTTGGCTTCGCAAATCAGAATTGCTAGTCTGATTGCCAGGGCACCTGATAATTTAGATCAACCGGAGTGCACTGAAATAGCACGGATTAGAGATGGTAATGTAGTGATTGAAACAGTTAATATAGAGTAACCTACAGTGTAATGATTGTGACTAAAGGTAGATTAGGCATTGGCCACGAGTCTACACAGAGGAGGATGTTCATGGGAGACGTCATTGTTATAACATCAGGTAAAGGCGGCGTTGGGAAAACCACGACCACGGCCAATTTAGGGACAGGTTTTGCTCTGCTCGGGAAAAAGGTAGTATTGGTTGATGCTGATATTGGATTGCGTAATTTAGATGTAGTGATGGGACTAGAGAATCGCATTGTATATGACTTAGTCGATGTGGTTGAAGGTAATTGTCGCTTGAAACAAGCATTAATTCGTGATAAGCGTTATGAGTCTCTTTACCTATTACCCGCAGCCCAAACACGAGATAAAAATGCCGTCAATCCTGAGCAAATGAAGGTGTTATGTAACGAGTTACGGCAAGATTTTGATCTTGTTATTATTGACTGTCCAGCAGGTATTGAGCAGGGGTTTAAAAATGCTATTGCTGGTGCTGATCAGGCCATTATTGTCACCACGCCGGAAGTATCAGCTGTTCGTGATGCTGATCGTATTATTGGTTTATTAGAATCTGAAGGCAAACACAATCCTAAGTTAATTATTAATCGTATCCGTCCTAACATGGTTAGAAAAGGGGATATGATGGATATAGATGATATTATTGAAATATTGGCCATTGATTTGTTAGGAATTATACCTGAAGATGATTATATTATCATTTCTACCAACCGTGGTGAACCAGCCGTTGCCAGTTCTGTGTCCGCAGCCAGTGTCGCATATAAAAATATAGTCAGGCGATTACTAGGGGAAAATGTGCCACTCATGAAAATAGAAGATAATGATGGGTTTTTTAGTCGATTAAAAAAGGTATTTAATTTTTAGGGAGGGATGACTGTGTTTGATCTAATTCAAAAATTGTTTGGTAAAGATGCTGCATGTTCTAAGGATGTTGCCAAAGAACGATTGCGTCTAGTCTTGGTTCATGATCGCGCTGATACTTCACCACAATTTATGGAAGGACTCAAGGATGACATGATTAAAGTCATCTCGAACTATATGGATATTAATGAAGAGACCATGGAAGTGCGTTTTGCACATACAGAGAACTCAGTAGCCCTCATTGCGAATATTCCTGTCAATCATATGAAAAGGGGCAAAAGGGTGGTAAAAGAATAAAAGTACTTTTAGGCGCAGTAATTTAATACTGTGCCTTTTTACGCTAGACGGACACGGAAAATACGATTATAATAGATAAAGATAATTGTTGTATGGAAGGTATGTGTATAGATGTTAAGCCGACGATTACTCAGGAATTTGGATTTTGTCACCATTGGGACAGTCAGCTTGCTGATTGTGATAAGTTTGATCATTATTGGTAGTGCTACCCATGTGAATACACCAAGCGATGACCGGTATTGGTATGTTGAGCGTCAAGGTATTTTTGCCCTGATGAATGTGATTGTAATCTTTGTGGTATTAAATTTTGATTATAGAATATTAGGGAAATTTGCTACAAGTTTATATGGCATAAATCTACTCATGTTACTAGCGGTTATGTTTGTTGGTCAATCGGCTTTAGGGGCGCAACGTTGGATACAGATAGGTCCGATTAGCTTGCAACCATCTGAATTTTCTAAGCTCATTATGATTATTGCCTTGGCTGATTTGCTTGATAAAAAGAAAGGCAGACTTAATTCATTTAGAGATATTATTCCCATCTTACTGTATGTGGGTGTTCCTTTTCTCTTAGTCTTAAAACAGCCTGATTTGGGAACGGCATTGGTATTTTTGGCGATTTTATTTGGTATGATTTTTGTCGCAGGGATTGGAACGAAACAGTTGATGATCATTTTGGGGTCGGGACTGGCATTTATGCCAATCTTTTGGCACTTTTTAAAGGATTATCAAAAGATGCGACTTTCCGTATTTTTGGATCCTAATGTTGATCCTTTAGGCTCTGGTTATCATATTATCCAGTCCAAAATTGCCATTGGATCGGGCATGTTGTTTGGTAAAGGCTTATTTGCTGGGACCCAGAGTCAACTCAATTTCCTGCCAGAAAACCACACCGACTTTATTTTTGCTGTGATTGGTGAAGAACTTGGCTTCGTCGGGGCGGTATTTATTTTATTGCTGTATTTTATTTTGCTGTATCGGGGCATTAAAATTGCTGGATCAGCCCGGGATGATTTTGGGACTCTACTGGCGACAGGTATTACATCCATGTTGGCCTTTCATTTACTGGTTAATGTGGGAATGACTGCTGGTATTATGCCAGTAACAGGTATTCCTTTGCCTCTCATGAGTTATGGTGTAAGTGCGCTGACGACAAATATGATCAGTGTTGGCATCTTGCTCAATATCTACATGCGCAGGCAAAAAATAATGTTTTAAACCAAGAGATGCACTAATTTGTGCATCTCTTTTAACATTATAAATTTAAGCATATATTTCCATTCCTGTATCATATATATATTATAATAATATGTACTGCGCAGGGGGTGGGTGGGTTATGGCAAGGTTAGATCAGAAGTGGCAAAACCATCGGTGGGGAGAGCGGGAAGAGTATTCTTGGCAAGATAATAGCGCAAGGTCTGATTACGGTTGGCTAAAAAAGATAGTATTAGCAACCATAATTTTTCTAGTTGTGTATGGTCTACATATATCAGAAAGTACATTAGGGACCATGACTGATGAAGGAATTCATTATACATTATCAACGCAAACGGACTTCAATTATTGGGTTGATCAGTTAGCAAACCACGTCCCAGCAACCATTGATTTATCCGTGCTTAAAAAAGTCCAAACCGCAGTATCAAAGCCAGCTGATCCCTTATTGTATATGAGTAAACCCGTACCTGGGAAAATCATTTCCCCCTTTGGCTGGCAAGTTCATCCCATCTCAAAGCAAGAAGTGATGCATGAGGGGGTTGAGATTGAAGCAGTGCTTGGCGCCAATATACGGGCTGCCGCTGCTGGTAAGGTTAAGACCATTACTGACAGTGCTCTATATGGCAAAACATTGATTCTCGAGCATAGCCAGGATATTGATACCTTATATGGACATCTGGGTGAAATATTGGTGAGTTCGGGGGATATGATCAGTCAAGGCCAGATCATTGGCAAAGTGGGCCGAACGGGTATGACTAGTGCCCCTATGCTTTATTTTGAAATACGGGACCAAGGTAAGGCTGTTGATCCCTTAACGAGGCTTAAAGGAGATTTCACCACAGGCGAGGGGAAGTGACTTTTTTTGCGGGTTGGTAAAATAGCCGGCATACAATTGATATTAAATAGGTGGTTTATTATCCTCATTCTCTTATTTGCTCTGGCTGGTATGAGTAGTAAAGTAGTATTGGTATTTAGTGCCGTTTTGTGGCATGATTTAGCCCATGCGTGGGTGGCGCGGGTATTAAAATTTGAAGTGCGGGAGATTGAATTATTGCCCTTTGGTGGCGTGGCACGGATTGAGGGGCTTGGGATAGTTGGATCAAGAGATGAAATCATGATAGCTGCCGCCGGGCCAGCAGCTAGTTTGCTATTGGCGACGATTGCCTACACTGGCATGTTATATGCTGGCATCTACTTAGATATATGGGAATTTTATTATCGGGCCAACATGATGTTGGCATTATTTAATTTGCTACCCGGATTGCCCCTTGATGGGGGGCGCATTCTGAGGGCCTGGCTGGCCCTGTATGTAGATTATAGTAAAGCTACATTGTTGGCAGCAAACATGAGTAAGGTGCTGAGCCTTTGTTTACTTTTGATTATCGCCTATGAGTATCTAGTAAAGAGTACCATGAATATGACATTTTTACTGGCTGCTGGATTTTTATATACAACAGCCCAAAGTGAAATTAAAGTGGTTGGGTTTCGTACATTACGGGTATTGGCACAAAAAAAAGCCCAGCTTATGGCCCGGGGGGTAATGAAAACTACTTATTTTACCGTAATGAATTGTGTCCTACTCAAAGAAGTCATCAAACTCTTTACACCGGATCAGTATTATGTACTTTTGATTGTCAATCGGGATTGCACAGTGTGTGGAACAGTAACGGAAACGGAAATTTGGGAAAACCTACCGAATAAAGGCTTTCACGCTACAGTGGGAGAATTTATTCAATAACGAAACAATTGTAAGATTTTCATCGTGTACAAGTCGAGCTCTCGAGGAGTTTTGGCAGGAATTTTTATTCTTGTGTAGAACATAATGTAGAATATGTGACTAATGGTTGGGTATTTTTGGGCAATATATATATACGAACTATATAGTACTTTTTGATGCAAAAAATTGGAGGTTATTACTATTTATGATTACTCTAGATCCTGCCATTTTAAACAGGGTTCTTAAACCTGCTCGGTATACAGGCAACGAATGGAATAGTGTAAAAAAGGATCATAGTACAGTGGCTGTCACTGTCGCCTTATCACTTCCTGATGTATATGAAGTCGGCATGTCTAACTTAGGACTGAAAATTCTTTATCAAATATTAAATAATCGTACAGATACAGTGGCAGAAAGAGTCTACGCGCCATGGGTGGATATGGAAGCCGAGATGCGGTCTCACAACATCCCTCTGTATACGTTAGAAACCTTAACACCTGTGGCTGACTTTGATATTGTGGGCTTTTCTCTCCAGTATGAGATGAGTTATAGTAATGTGCTCAATATGCTAGATTTAGCGGGCATTCCGCTATTGAGCGCACAACGTGATGAGAATGAACCATTGATTGTCGGTGGTGGCCCTTGTACTTTTAATGGGGAACCAGCCGCTGATTTTTTTGATTGCTTTATTTTAGGTGAAGGCGAAGAAATTATTGAAGATCTCGTTGAAGTCGTAGCTGCTTGGAAACAAGGAGCTAAAGCTCATGGTAAATTAGGTTTATTAAAAAACTTAGCACAAATTCCCGGTATGTATGTGCCTTCCCTCTATGATGTGGCATACAATGCTGATGGTACGGTGGCTGAGGTGGTGCCTAACTGCCCCGAGGCTAGACCTGTTGTGACGAAACGAGTTGTTAAAGATCTTAACACTGTGGAATATGCGACCAGACCTGTAGTGCCTTTTTTGGATATTGTTCATGATCGCATTATGCTTGAGTTATTCCGTGGCTGTACTAGAGGCTGCCGTTTCTGTCAGGCAGGGGTATTATATCGCCCAGTACGGGAACGAACCCCAGAGACCCTACTAAAACTGGCTAAAGAGCTAGTGGATAGTACTGGTTATAGTGAGATCTCCCTCACTTCATTAAGCTCAGCAGATTATTCCTGCTTGCCGGCTGTTGTTCAGTCGCTCATTGATGAATTTAAAGAGGAGAATGTGAGCATCTCATTGCCTTCACTGCGCATTGACAGCTTTTCTATCGAACTGGCACAAAAATTACAACAAGTCCGCAAAAGCGGATTAACATTTGCTCCTGAGGCCGGCTCCCAACGGCTACGTGATGTAATTAATAAAGGGGTTACGGAACAAAATCTTGACGATGCTGTCGGTGCTGCCTTTGGGGCTGGCTGGTCAAGTGTAAAGCTATATTTCATGATGGGCTTGCCCACAGAGACGGATGAGGATGTACTAGGTATTGCAAAACTTGCTTATCGCGTCCTTGATCTCTACAAACAAGTAACGGGGCGCAGAGGGGCTAAGGTTACTATTAGTGTGGCCTGCTTTGTACCTAAACCTCATACCCCTTTTCAGTGGTTTGGCCAAGATATGGCAGCTGAATTTGAACGCAAGCAACGTTTATTAAAAGCTCAGTTACGTGATCGTAATATTACTTTTAATTGGCATGATGCGCGGACCAGCTTTTTAGAGGGGGCTTTTGCCCGTGGTGATCGACGGCTAGGACAAGTTTTATTATCAGCTTGGAAAAATGGGGCACGTTTTGATGGTTGGTCTGAACATTTTAAATATAATGTATGGATGGAAGCTTTTGAGGCGGCTGGGATTGATCCTCACTTTTATGCAACGCGGGAGCGTACCCTTACTGAGGTTATGCCGTGGGACCATTTATCATCAGGGGCTACAAAAGAATTTTTAGCCAGAGAATACGGACAGGCTGTTGGTGAAGTGTTGACCTCAGACTGTCGGCATGACCAGTGCACGGTTTGTGGTGTCTGCCAAGAATTAGATGTTAAGGTAATTGATGGGGGGAATCAGGTTTAATGGCAAGACTACGTCTAGAAATTACTAAAGGTGAAGAAATTCGGTATATTTCACATCTTGATTATGCCAGTGCCATTGAAAGGGCTATTATCCGGGCTAAATTACCGGCAGCTTATTCGGAAGGTTTTAATCCCCATATGAAACTGTCTTTCGCCTCAGCCTTGGCTGTCGGGGTAACAAGTCAGGCAGAATATATGGATATTGAATTTAAGGGCGACGTGGAGATTAGCCAAGGCGTAAAGAGACTGGTGATGGCATTGCCACTAGGCATAATGGTGAACAGTGCCAACTATATGCCTGCTAAAGTTCCCGCTTTAATGGCCATCGTTAATTTGGCGACCTATGATGTTCTTGTACCCTTTACGACCGGAGAGTTTGGGGCCGTGGAAGATAGTATTCGGCGGTTTAATGAAATGCAGGAAGTTGTACATACCAGAGAAACACCTAAAGGACGCAAAGACATTGAGGTCAAGCAGTATATGGCGGGGGCAATTGGTGCCACTGTTCAGGATAACCAAGTATTATTAACCATTGATATTAAAATTACACCCACTGGTAGCATTAAACCAGGTGAGGTCTTAGCAGCGTTGGTGGCTATCTTTGATTTAAATGTGGACAAAGATCGGGCACTCATTCATCGTACAGGTCTATATGTTGCTGATAGTAAAACTAGGAGAAAACCCACAGAATTGTAAAACCGATTGTAAACACAAAGATACAAAGCCGCTATGCGGACACAAAAATCACAAAGAGATAAAAACGATTCTTTGTGCTCTGAGTGCTTCTTTGTGACCTTTGTGTTTACTGTTTATCCTTTATTATTAGAATGAAAGGAGGGAGTATTATGGCTAAAACAATTGTAGCGAATATTACGCCAGAAGAAACTAGAATGGCGATTTTTGAAGAAAAAGAACTCATTGAAATCTCCGTGGAACGGACTAAAAGTGGTCATAATGTGGGCAATATTTATAAGGGTAGAACCAAGAATGTATTGCCTGGCATGCAGGCAGCATTCATTGACATTGGCAGAGAAAAAAATGCATTTTTATATATTGGTGACGGACTACCAGCAGATGCTACTCCTAAGAACGTTGACCATACCTTGACGGTGGGCAAAGAAGTCTTGATTCAAATTGTCAAGGATGCTCTTGGTACCAAGGGACCACGGGCTACGACTAATTTGACCTTGCCAGGAAGGTATGTTGTCTTCATGCCGACCGTTGATTATATTGCTATTTCCCGGCGCATCGCTGGTGAAGAAGAACGCACCAGGCTTAAGAAATTGGTTGAAAAAGTTCGCCCAGCTGGTATGGGGATTATTGTGCGGACCATGGCTGAGGGGAAAAGTGAAGAAGATTTGCATAAAGATATCGAATATCTTTATAATTTATGGAATGCCTTGTATGCTAGATCGAAAATGGCTGTGGCCCCTACATTACTCTATCGTGATGTGGATTTGGTCATTCGTATTGTTCGGGACTATTTATCATCGGATGTAGAAGAATTCATTCTGGATAATCGGGAAGCCTATGTAAGAGTTTGTGATTTATTACAATACACATCACCTGACCTCATTAATAAGATTCGATTGTATGAAGATAAAGATGATATTTTTGCTCATTATGGTCTTGATGTGGAACTGGAAAAAGTGGGGCAACGTTCGGTTTGGCTAAAATGTGGCGGTTACATTGTCATTGATAAAACAGAAGCCTTAACGGTGATTGATGTGAATACTGGTAAATTCGTAGGTTCAACTAAATTAGCTGATACTGTATTTCAAACAAATTTGGAAGCCGCAACAGAAATCACCCGTCAGTTACGCCTGAGAGATATTGGTGGCATTATTATTGTTGATTTTATTGATATGGATACGGAAGAACATAAGCAGGCCATCATTGCGGCCTTAGAGGCCAATTTTAAACGAGATCGGACTAAAACCAATGTACTAGGGTTTACTGAACTAGGATTGGTGGAGATAACTCGTAAAAAAGCGCGCCAAAACTTAGAAGGTCTGCTATACAGTGAGTGCCCATGTTGTGCTGGGCGCGGTCGAGTGCAGTCACCAGAGACCGTTGTGATTAACATATGGCGTAAGATGCGTAAGATTATGTCCGAGCCACGGCTCTCAGGCAATATGGTCATTCAGGTGCATCCCCTTGTTGCAGAAATAATGGAAAGTCAAGGAGAACTCACTCGGATGCAGCAAGAACTAGCTTGTTCCTTGCGTCTAGAATCCGTACCTGTTATGCACCCCGAAGTATTTTCAATTTTACATGAAAATGAATAGGTTATGGGCCCTGCTATTGACAAAGAGTGAACAGTATGCTATCATCGTATAATGTGAGTGTGATGCTTACGTCCCAAACCGCACGGAGAGGTTTTAGAAATTCGCTTATAGCGATACCGTATTCGGCGAGTAAAAAATGAGGGAGGTGTAATGTAATAATGTACGCAATTATCGAAACGGGTGGTAAACAATACCGAGTTTCTGAAGGTGAATTTGTTTTCGTCGAGAAACTTGAAGCTGTTGAAGAAGAAGTGGTTGAATTTGATCGTGTCCTTACTGTTGTAACTGATGGTGATGTCGTGATTGGTAAACCTTTGGTCATCGGCGCGAAAGTAACTGGAAAAGTGATTTCCCAGGGTAAAGGTAAAAAGATTTTTGTTTTTAAATATAAAGCAAAATCAAATTACCGCAGACGCCAAGGGCATCGTCAGCCTTATACTAAAGTTCTTATCGAAAAGATTGAAGCATAAGGATGATCAAGATAGAGATTGTTCGGAGTTCAGACCAGGCTATGGTTGGGTTTAGCGTGAATGGACATGCAGGTACCGCGCCTCATGGGCAAGACATTGTATGTGCAGGTATATCGGCTTTAACACAAACTGCAGTACTGGGATTGGATCGACAGTTGAAAAAAAAGATTGATGTTAAGATAACCAGTGGTCATCTTAATATGAATTTATTGGATAAACCGGATGCACTAACGAATGCAATTCTGGAAACCATGTTAATTGGTTTAACAGAAATTGGGAATTTAAATCCCAAAAGTGTTCGTATTTTAGAACGCAGGAGGTGAAGTACGGATGTTAAATTTTAATTTACAACTATTTGCTCATAAAAAAGGTGTAGGTAGTACTCGTAATGGTCGTGATAGTGAATCTAAACGCCTTGGCGTTAAGCGGCACGCAGGCCAAATAGTAACTGCTGGTAGCATTTTGGTTCGCCAAAGAGGTACGCATTTTCATACTGGTCAAAACGTTGGAATTGGTAGTGATGATACCATATATGCAAAAATTTCGGGACGTGTAGCTTTTGAACGTAAAGGCCGCAAAGATCGTCAGATAAGCGTATATCCAGTTGAAGAAGCTATCTAAAATAAACGCCTGTGGCTAACTCAGCCGCAGGCTTTATTTTTTTTCTCTAGTCGACTTTCAAGTAGTGATTGACATAAGAAAATAAAAACAATATATAAGTAGATAAAAATAGTGTATAATAATAGGTGAAATTATGTCATGGGGCCATTATGAAAGGGATGATTAGAAGATGGAAAAACATGAAGTCGACGAGGAAAGTGTCAATTTATTGAAAATACAAAGGCATGATTTCGTTAACCATTTACAGGTAATCCATGCCTTACTCCAATTAGGTCGTACCCAAAAGGCACTTACATATATTGAGGAACTGGCGAAAGACTCTAGACTCATTTCGGATACTCTTAAGATCCATGAAGAACAATGTGTGAAAGCGCAGAAGGTTTAAGGGTGGATTGTTCTTACAGTAACTGTGTTGCGCGAGATAAAGGTTTACAACTGGGTGTGTAAAAAGATAGAAAATGGCATATATTACGGATAGAAGAACGTGTTTCAAAAAAACACGTTCTTCATGTAAAGGTGCTACTTAAGATAATTAATATTTTATAGGTGAAGAACCTAAAGGTGGGTTACAGATGTTTATTGACAGAGCAAAAATACACGTGGTTTCAGGTAATGGCGGCGATGGTATGTCCAGTTGGCGTCGGGAAAAATTTGTTCCTCGTGGTGGTCCAAGCGGTGGTGATGGTGGCCGTGGTGGTGATGTGGTATTAATCGTTGATGCTAACACCAATACCTTGATTGATTTTCGTTTTAAACGTAAATTTGTCGCCAGCAATGGTGTGAATGGACAGACGAAGAATATGCATGGGCAAAATGCCGAACCTACCTATATTAAAGTACCACCAGGGACGTTAGTCAAAGAAGCTGAAACGGGGGCTGTTGTAGCTGATCTTACTAAAGTCGGTCAAAAAGCAGTGCTGGTCAAAGGTGGTCGAGGTGGTCGAGGTAATGCTAGGTTTCAGAACAGTGTCAATCGGGCTCCTACTTTTTCTGAAAATGGGGCACCGGGTGCAGAGCGTGAGCTAAATTTAGAACTTAAGCTGCTGGCTGATATTGGTTTGGTAGGATATCCTAGTGTAGGAAAGTCTAGTATTATTTCTCGTGTATCAGCGGCGAAACCAGAAATTGCTGCCTACCATTTCACTACATTGACACCGGTGCTTGGTGTGGTCAGTCTTGATGAAGGTCATAGTTTTGTCATTGCGGATATTCCCGGTCTGATTGAAGGCGCCCATGAAGGGGTAGGTCTTGGACATGATTTCTTGCGGCATATTGAGCGGACCAAAATCATTATTCATGTTTTAGATGTGTCCGGCCTTGAGGGGCGTGATCCCATAGAAGACTTCAATAAGATTAATACGGAGCTTCGACTCTATAATGAGCGGTTAGCTACCCGGCCACAGATTATTGTTGCCAACAAAATGGATCTTGTTGAGTCTCAAGAAAATTTACCAAGAGTGGTTGAATATATGGAGAAACTTGGGTATCCAGTTTATCCAGTGTCAGCAGCGACGGGCGAAGGGCTACCACAATTGATGAAAGTAGCATCTGAGCTGCTCAAAGCCCATGTGGAAGAACCAGAAGAAACTGATGATACCATTGTCTACGAAGCTAAGCCTGAAGTGGAATTTACCGTGAGCCATGATATTGATGGTGCCTTTTTAGTACGTGGCAAGGGCATTGAAAAATTAGTTGCCATGACTAACTTTGATAATGACGAAGGCGTGCGCCGTTTCCAACAAATATTCCGTCAGCGGGGTATTGAAGAAATGTTGAAAGAACGGGGTATTAAAGAAGGCGATACCGTACGCATTGGCGACATGGAATTTGAATTTAGATTATAGAGGAGACATAAATACGTGGAAGAAATGATTGCATTAACAGGAAAACAAAAAAGTTATTTACGTTCGTTGGGTAGTACCATGGACCCAGTTGTACAAATTGGCAAAACGGGAGTATCAGGCACGTTACTTGATAGCACAAAACAGGCCCTAGTAGCTCGCGAACTTATTAAAGTAAAAGTTCTGCAAAATTCTGCTGAAGAACCTAAGGTAGCACTGGCCGAATTGGCTAGTGCAGCAGATGCTGAACTGGTGCAGGTCATCGGACGTATGGGATTGCTTTATAAACGCAATCGCGATCCTGAGAAAACTAAAAAAATAGAATTACCTTAATTCCTAGAGAGTAAAAATAAATTAGACGCGAAGACGCTTTGCGTCTTCGCGTCTTCAATTTTTTAGGTCATCAGAAAGTATAACACTTTCTAAGGTTCCAAGTAAGGGTAACTAAGGCTTCTTTATAGACTTTACAACGGGTGGTGGAAAAGAATGTATACTCGGGAAAATCTGGCTCAGGCCAAACGTATTGTCGTCAAAGTAGGAACGAGTACTCTCACACACAGTACTGGCAAACTGAATTTATGGCGTATTGAAAAATTGGTCAGGGAACTGGCTGATTTAGCCAATCAGGGTAAAGAAATGATTCTAGTTACCTCCGGAGCAGTTGGGGCTGGAATGGAGCTTTTAAAGCTTACAGAAAAGCCGAAAACAATACCAGAAAAACAGGCGGCGGCGGCTGTGGGGCAAGGAATACTGATGCATACTTATGAAAAATTCTTCGGCGAGTATGGACAGGTAGTGGCTCAGGTTTTGCTTACCCGGGAAGATTCAGTAAAACGCACGCGCTATACCAATAGTCGTAATACCCTCTTAACCCTGATAAAAATGGGCGTAATTCCTATTATTAATGAAAATGATGCTGTCTCCATTGATGAACTTAAAATCGGTGATAATGACACTCTATCGGCGATGGTGGCTAGTATTGTGGATGCAGATGTACTGATCATCTTATCTGACGTTGAGGGTGTATACACTGATAATCCACAATCCAATCCTCATGCCCAGCTCATTGGGGAAATTGCAGATATTACGCCAGAGATGGAAGCTTTGGCTGGTGGAGCAGGCACCTCGCGTGGTACAGGTGGTATGTATACCAAAATACAGGCCGGAAAAATCGCCGTAAATTCAGGTATTTCTATGGTGATTGCCTCTGGACTACGAGAGGGTGTCTTGCGAGAGGTGCTGGCTGGCAATCATGTAGGTACTATCTTTTTATCCAAAGAAAATCGCTTGCAAGTGCGTAAACGTTGGTTGGCTTTTGGCGCTCGCACGCAAGGCGTTATTACCATTGATAAAGGTTGTGAAACAGCCATCTTATCCGGTGGATCAAGTTTACTCGCGGCTGGTATTATCGCCGTAACAGGTCATTTTGATCATGGCAATACCATCAGTGTAGTGACGGTGGAAGGCCGAGAAATTGCTCGGGGGATAGCAAGCTATAATGGGGAAGAGACGCGGAAAATTATGGGCGCTCATACTAATGAGCTTCTTAAAATTTTAGGTTCCAAACCATATGATGAAGTTATTCATCGAGATAATATGGTTTTGTTAGTGTAAATTTTATATAAGTGCCTTACAGACTTATAGATACTGGATTCCTTCAATAGGATTCAGTATCTTTTTTTGATAAATACCACAGTTTACTTTTTAGTACATGACATGGATGTTGCTATGATCTTCTTGTATATATTTAAAAGAAATTTCCCATACTAAACAAAAATGAGAATGTGTGGATTAATGGAAAAGAAGCAACGTGAATCAATCAGAAATCAACGCCGTCCGAAGGGGGTAATGAATCCGCTTTCTATCAATTTCATTCACCTTAGAACACCCTGGGTGATGGCCTGGTGGTCGGCTTCCTATCTTGGCTATGCTTACGTGAGCCTGGGAAGTTACGTCAAAGGTTTTATTTTGATATTTCTAGAATGCCTCATAAATGTAAATTCAAAATTAAACATGGGGATCTTATACAGTCTCACTGGGCGTTTTGAACTGGCCAAAGAAGTGGTAGATCCCAATTGGCTGCTCTTTTATGTGCCGCTATATATTTTTTCCATCTGGGGAGGGCAACAGCTCGCTATAGATTTAAATAAATACTCTATCTTGGCCGACAGGGAAGGTTCCAGCATAATACCCTTTAATATTAGCAGTTTCGAAATCTCCTTCCTCGATAAAAGGAAGCCTTGGATGGCAGTGGCGTTATCCCTCTTAGCTCCTGGTTTGGGGCATTTATATACTCATAGAATTCCAACCAGTTTTTTTACTTTAATGTGGTGGATGATTATAGTTTATATGGGACATCTTTTGGAATGCATTCACTTGACTGCAGTAGGAGAAATTACAGGAGTTATTGCAGTTGCCGATCCTCAATGGTTAATCTTCTTGCCCTCTGTTTATACATTCTCTAGTTACGATTCTTATGTAAATACCGTGGAATATAATCGATTATTTGACCAAGAACAGCAAAAGTTCGTGATTGATAATTATCAGAACTCAAATTTTCCAATGCCAAAATAAACGGGGGTGGTTTATTAGTGTATATCTATGCATCTTTTGACTATTCGGCCTTTCTTGAGCTGGCCATTACCGATCTGGAAAAGCGAGGGATTGCCAGAGAACATATTCTGGTGGTACCTTTGGACAAAAGGGTTGAAGAGAGAATACTACTAGATACCATCCATCGGGCAGATGGGATTAGTTTATTTGATGGGGCTGCGGTTTTGGGTGCGGTATTTATGGAGTTAGGCGTTATCTATGGCTTTGTCTTAACGTGGGGGCCAATCACTTGGGGAGTTATTGGGCTACTTGGTGGAGCCATTTTGGGTTTCTTGCTTGATTACTTTTATGGAAGGATTCGTGGGCACAAGAAGGAAAAAGCAACTCGTAATCGAGTCAAGGCTGGGGAGAGTAACAATACAGAAGTCATAGTAACGGTTTTCTGCGAAAACAGTCAATATGAAATGGTGCAAAAAGTGCTCTGGGATAATATGGCCTTTGGGGTAGGTAAGTTGGACCGGCTACGTAGTACGATAAGAAAGGGGCTGGCGAATGATGGAAAAGAAGCAACCTGAGTCTATAAGAAATCAGCGCCGTCCCATAGGATATGTGAGCCAACTTACAATAAACTTGCTTCACCTAAAACACCCTTTGGTAACTGCCTTCTGGTCTGCAATGTACCCGGGTTTAGGATTTCTTATCATGGGTAGTTATGTAAAAGGGTTTCTATTGGTTATCGGGGCGGCTATTGTAAACCAAATGGCTCATATCAACCAAGCCATTATATATGGGTTTACCGGCCAAATTTCCCTGGTTAAACAAGTACTTGATATCAGGTGGTTACTTCTTTATGCTCCTCTACAGGTTTTTGCCGTGTGGAGCAGTTACCAGCTCACTGTTGATTTAAACAAGTATGCTTTAATCGCTGCACGGGAGGATTCCGCCATCATACCCATGAAAATAGGCACATGGGACATTGGGTTCATGGAAAAAAGAATTCCCTGGGTAGCGGCAGCCTGGTCTTTTCTGATGCCGGGCTTGGGACACCTTTATACCCACCGAATTCCGACCAGTTTCTATTTGTTGACGTGGTGGATTGGCATTTCCTATATGGCGCACTTTCTAGTCGCGATCCATCAGACCTTCTTGGGGAACTTTTCTCAAGCCATTGCGTCCATAAACCCAGAATGGTTCTTATTCCTAGTTCCTATCTACCCCTATGCCATTTATGATGCGTATGTCAATACGGTGGAGTATAATAAGCTGTTTGATAAGGAACAGAGCCGATTCCTCGTAGACAACTATCAGAATCCCAGGTTTCCCATGCCATGAAAGGTGATTATTCTCAGCATAGCTAAGCTTTTTAATTGAATTTACAATTTGGTTTTGTCAGTGTGAAATTTTATAGGTGCTTCAAAACCTCATAGATACTGGATTCTTTTACAAGGATTCAGTATCTTTTTTTACTGAATGACCGCAATTTGGTTTTTAAAATGGTAGAAGTATCTTTGGGAATGAAGAAGATAAGTAAATAGTCGTCATGACGGTAGGGCATTTGCTATTTTCGATGGCAAAGATTTATATGAAAAGACTGAGGATAAAATTGCGACGATTACTTTTAGCCTCTTAATAATCAGGGTATTATTTGTACCAAAATGGATATAAAAGAGGATTTGATAGGAATATTGCGAATATAATATAAATTAGAATTCTTCTCCATAAGTATTAGATAGATCAGGAGGAAGCATTTTTGACAATAAAAGCTATGTTGCAAACATTAATCATGCAGCTATGGGTAGGATTTAGCTTGCGCAAAAAGTTAAGCATTGCATTTGTAACTATGACCGTAATGCCAATTATCCTTATAACGGTAATAACATGGCAACCACAAGAGCAAGTTATGAAGAATTCTATCATTGAGAGAAATAGAACGTTAGCTGAGTACATTGCTGGGGACATTAATGACATGTTTACAGAAAGAATAAGGGCTTTGAAGAATGCTGTTAATAATGAAAATATTAAATCTATGGTTCCAGGTCAGCAAGTCTCTATTCTACGTGACATTGTCACTCAGTACCCAGATATGCAACTCGCTGTTATATCGGATCTTGCTGGAAGGCAGATTGCTCGCTGGGATGGAAAAGAGGCTGATCATGCTATTAGTTATACCGATCGTGAATATTTTAATACTGTACTAAAAACAGGTGAAACGGTCATTTCAGGTGTTATTGTGGCCAAAAGTACGCAAAAATTAGGAATTGTGATTGCTGGACCAATTAAGAAGGATGAAAGTTTGGTTGGTGTACTCATTATTAACATTGAATTAAGCAAGTTGATTCAACGTGTTGGTGATACAAAAGTTAGTAATATGGGATATGCTTATATTGTTAATAAGGAAGGTAAAGTTATTATCCATCCTGATCTGGGGCTAATTGATAACGGTGCGGATGAGTCTTCTTTGTTTTACATAAAGGCGGCTATTAGTGGGCAGACGGGCTGGATGGAATATGATTATAACAACGAGAAACGAATCGCTGCTTATAGTTATGTGCCAAGCACTCAATGGGGAGTGATTGCTCAGCAACCATTGAATGAGGCGATGGGAAATGCAATTAATATAAAAATAAAAAGTATCCTCGTCATGGCCTGTACCGTTATCATTGCTATACTCATGGCACTTGCGATAGCGGGAGCCTTGGCTCGGCCTATTGCTGATATCTCTGAGGCGACCAACCGCTTGGCAGAAGGAGACCTAACTGTAAAGTTAGAGGTTAGGTCTTTTGATGAGATTGGACAGTTGGCAACCAATTTTAATAATATGACAAATCAACTAGTCAAAAGGGATGAAGCGCTGTGTTTGGCTCAAGAAGAACTTGAGAACCAAGTGAAAAAAAGAACCGAGGAATTAATGATCGTAAATGAGGAATTACGGCGGATTTCTTTTTTAGATGGCTTAACTGGTATTGCCAATCGACGCTATTTTGATGAGATTCTAGAAAGAGAATGGCAACGGTCAAAGCGGGAGAATACATCATTGGCATTGATTATGTTAGATGTGGATTTTTTTAAAAATTATAATGATACCTATGGTCACATCGCTGGTGATGAATGTTTGAAAAAGATTGCAGATATATTGAAAAATACAACGAAACGGTCTACGGATCTTGTTGTTCGTTACGGTGGTGAAGAATTCGCCATTATTTTACCAGATACCAATCTGCAGGGTGCTAGAGCGGTGGGAGAAAGAGTGCGAAATGGTGTCGAAAAGTTAGGGATAAGACATGAAAGGTCGTCAGTTAGCGGGGTTGTCACGGCCAGTATAGGTATATCAGTTGCTGTGTTAGCAAAGGAGACTCTGCCGATTACTATTATTGCTGATGCTGATGAAGCTCTTTACCAAGCAAAGCAGAGTGGACGTAACCGAATAAAAGTAGCTAAAAATAGTATGAAACAAGTCTGACGGTTTGCTGCTTCCGCCCCGTTCATGGAGATAGAGAATAAAAATTGCTATTTAAAGTCACAAAAAAATCCTATTCCTGTTGTTAACTCGCACTATATTGGGCATATTTTTTTGGCGATATGCCAACTGCTTTCGTAAAAGCTTTTAAGAAGTTGCTATAATCATTAAAGCCACACTTCTCACAAACTTCACTAACGCCCAAACCCATAGTTAATAAAGATTTTGCGATGGTAATACGGCGGGCATTAATGTACTTGTTAATCGTGGTGCCGGTAGTTGCCTTGAAAATTCTGCAGATATAAGAGGTACTGATGTAAAATTGCTCTGCTAGCTGTTCGACAGTAATAGCCTCGGTGATATGCTGATTGATGTAGGTGTGGATTTCTTGTACCTGTTGATTGTACTGAAAGTTAGAATCTGTTCGTTGGTAGCGATGGTTATGGATAAATAAGCTATTGATTAGAACCATCATTTCCATAAAAGCTACCCGCTCAATGATATCACTGCCAAATTCATTTGATGTAGTTATTTTGCCAATAAAATAAAGAAACCGATTTTGCTGCTCTTTATTTAATGAAATACGATGATTGAATACCTGATTACGCTCGGTAAAGCAATAACTAAGATCTGTTTTTATCGTCGAAATTTCCTTTAAAAATTCAGGATGGATAGAAATAACAATACGCTCATGCACCATATTATTAATTTGGGTTAAATAATGGCTTTCAAATTGGTTGATAATAAATAAATCGCCTGGATTAATATCATAAAAACGATTATCGATAAGAAACTGTTTTCCACCTGAAATGGAATAATATAGTTCATAACAATCATGGATGTGTATATTCATTGTTTTTTCTTCCTGGTGTAAATGTGCGATTGCATAATATTTGTTTTTTAAGCATTCCGAAATTGCTATTTTACATGATGTGAATTTTTCCATAGTACACACATCCTTTCCTATCTTAATTATAATTGTCTTGTTCAGGATATGCAATATTTATAAGAAAGAATGACAAGATTATGAAATACTAGTATGGTATACTATTCATATAAGGTAAAATAAACGAAAATATAGTAGCTGAGGATTTAAAATAAAAAGGAGGCAAAAATATAATGAGTATTATGAAAAAGTTTTCCCTGGAAGGTAAAGTTGCACTAATAACTGGTGGATCGTATGGAATTGGTTTTGCGATTGCAACTGCTTATGCTGAGGCGGGGGCAACGATTGTTTTTAATGATATAAAGCAAGAGTTGGTGGATAAAGGAATCAAAGCTTATAAAGAAGCTGGAATCAATGCTTTTGGCTATGTATCTGACGTAACAAAAGAAGATGAAATACAAGCCATGGTAGCAAAAGTGGAACAAGAGGTTGGTATCATTGATATTCTTGTCAACAATGCTGGTATTATTAAACGGATTCCTATGATTGAAATGACAGCGGCAGAATTCCGTCAGGTAATCGATATTGATTTAAATGGACCATTTATCGTAGCAAAAGCCGTCATTCCAGGAATGATTAAAAAAGGCCATGGGAAAATTATTAACATCTGTTCCATGATGAGCGAATTGGGCCGGGAAACAGTATCTGCTTATGCCGCTGCTAAAGGTGGATTGAAGATGTTAACAAGAAATATTGCATCAGAATATGGTGAGTTTAATATCCAATGTAACGGTCTTGGGCCTGGCTATATTGCCACACCACAAACCGAACCCCTTAGAAAAGAAGGACATCCCTTCAATAGCTTTATTATTGCCAAAACACCGGCTGCTCGGTGGGGGACACCTGAAGATTTACAGGCCCCTGCAGTATTTTTAGCATCAGATGCCTCTGATTTTGTAAACGGACATATCCTTTATGTAGATGGTGGTATCTTAGCTTATATCGGAAAACAACCTTAATTTTAGACTATATATTATAGGGGGAATGAAAGTATGAAAATAGCATTAATCAATGAAAATAGCCAAGCAGGTAAAAATGAAATAATTTATTCCGCTTTAAAAAAAGTGGTAGAACCAATGGGACATGAAGTATTTAACTACGGAATGTACAGTGCAGCTGATGAGCAGCAATTAACTTATGTACAGAATGGAATTCTTGCAGCAATTTTGTTAAACTCAAAAGCAGCAGATTATATCATCACAGGATGCGGTACCGGCGAAGGTGCGATGCTCGCTTGCAACGCTTTTACTGGAGTGTTATGCGGACATGTGGTAGATCCATCTGATGCATATATGTTTGCTCAAGTTAATGATGGAAATGCAATTGCTTTGCCATTTGCTAAGGGATTTGGCTGGGGTGCGGAGTTAAACCTTGAATATATTTTTGAACAATTATTTAAAGGCAAAAGCGGACAAGGTTATCCCAAAGATCGAGTCATCCCAGAACAACGGAACAAGAAAATTTTAGATGAAGTCAAAAAAGTAACTCATCAAGATATGATAACTGTTTTAAAAAATATTGATCAAGAGTTATTAAAAGGTGCAGTAAGTGGGGCTAAATTCCAAGAGTACTTCTTCGCGAATTGCAAAAATGAAGAAATTGCAGCTTACATTAAGCATATATTAGCTTAATTCAGGTAGGTGTTAGATTACATTTAATACCAAGGACAATGGCAAAAGTAATACAGGCATTTAAATACCAAAAGATACTGAATTCATTTCATAGGATTCAGTATCTTTTTATTGAATAACGTTATATTTGTTCTATAAAATCACTAGTAAAATCAAGCATTAAAGAGTATAATTAAGCCTAGATTTTCAGTAAAACCATAGTATGGTTTTACTCGTATAAACGGACTCTGTGTGGAGGGATCATGTATATGGACTATTTATCAGAACTGACTGGGAAAGGCAAAAAGGCCAAACAGGCGGAGCGAAAACTAGCGATCTTATCCACTGAGGTTAAGAATCAGGCGCTTGTTAGTATGGCAAATGCCTTAGAAGAAGAGTATTCAAGTATTCTGATTGCTAATGCTTTGGATGTGGAAAAGGGTAGGGCTAAAGGTCTGCCCGAGGCCATGCTTGATCGTTTAGCCTTGACAGAAAATAGAATTCAGGCTATGGCTGAAGGGCTTAGGCAGATTGCCCAATTACCTGATCCCATTGGTGAAGTGCTAAGTTGTGTCCATCGCCCTAATGGACTGGAAATTAGCAAAATTCGCGTGCCTCTTGGGGTAATCGGTATTATTTATGAATCTAGACCTAATGTGACTGTGGATGCTACTGGACTTTGCCTAAAAGCAGGAAATGTTGTGCTATTACGTGGTGGGTCAGAAGCCATTCACTCTAATATAGCCATCATGAATGTCATTGCTCGCGCTGCCTATAAGGCTGGTATTCCTGACGGAGCACTGCAACTGATTGAGACGACGGACCGTCAGGCTGTTACTGCCATGCTCAAACTCAAGGCCTATCTTGATGTCATCATTCCCCGGGGTGGTGCTGGCCTTATTAAAACAGTTGTTGAAAATAGTACAGTGCCAGTGATTGAGACGGGTACTGGTATTTGCCACACCTTTGTCGATGAATCGGCTGATCTGGATATGGCTCAGTCCATTGCCTTTAATGCCAAGGTTTCTCGCCCCGGTACCTGTAATTCCATGGAAACTTTATTGGTTCACCAAGGAATCGCTAAGGCCTTTCTACCAGCCCTACTCCAAAAATATCAACAAGCTGGCGTGGAATTGCGGGGTTGTCCTGAAACCGTGACGTATCATCCGGACGTCCAACCGGCCACTGATGAAGACTGGGCAACAGAGTATTCAGATTTTATCTTATCCATTAAAGTGGTGGCTAATCTTGATGAAGCCATTGACCATATTAATGAGTATAGTACCCGCCATTCTGAAGCCATTATTACCCAAAATAGTGAGCATGCCACTCGCTTCCAGCAAGAAGTGGATGCCGCGGCTGTTTATGTCAATGCCTCGACGCGTTTTACGGATGGTTTTGAATTTGGCTTTGGTGCTGAAATCGGCATCAGTACCCAGAAACTTCATGCCCGTGGACCCATGGGACTTGTAGAACTCACGAGCATTAAATATCTTATTGCTGGTAATGGACAGATCAGATAAGAAAAGAATTGGCTTCGGCCAAACCTCAATTGTCCTTACTTAGAATCTAAAAAAGCCTTTCAATCAGTTTGTGATACTGATTGAAAGGCTTTTTTCTTGTGGAATGATAAAGGATAAGATGGTTTCACCAAAGTCTTTTCCATCACATATATTAGAGTACATATTTGAGTAAAGCTTTTTTGCATACAGAGGTGTAAAAAAAGATAAAAGGAGTTGGCAACTTATGAATAACCAGGATGATACTTCTGGCAGCCCTCTCGATATAAATCAACTTCAATGGGCACTACGTCATGGCCAAAAAATTGATGGTTGGGAGAATATAATTGTAGCAAACCAGCCTATTATGGTAGCCGATACTCGTATAAACAAGGGCATGGATAATAATAGGGCTCTTGAGGAAATTCCCGTACATAATAGGATTTTGGAAGCAAGCGATAACTCTGGAGCATCTCTTAATCGAGAAATTGTATCTCTAAAAGGTGAATTTGCAATTGTAGCTCAGGATACAGCTTTGGAAGAACAGATTGATCAACTGGGGAAAGATCTAAGTCAGGAAATCTTATTACTGAAGAATGAACTTACGATTGTCGCTCAGGACACAGCTTTAGAAGAACGGATTGATCAATTGGGGGAAACTTTGAATCAAGAAATTGCATCATTGAAGAGTGAACTTGCCAGTGCTGCTCAAGATACGTCGATAGAAGAACGGCTTGATCAACTGGGGAAAGATCTGAGTCAGGAAATCTTATTACTGAAGAATGAACTTACGATTGTCGCTCAGGACACAGCTTTAGAAGAAAGGATTGATCAACTGGGGGAAGCTCTGAATCAAGAAATTGCATCATTGAAGCGTGAACTTACCAATATTGCTCAAGATACGTCGGTAGAAGAACGGATTGATCAACTAGGGAAAGATCTGAGTCAGGAAATCTTATCACTGAAGAGTGAGCTTACTATTGTTGCTCAGGACACAGCTTTAGAAGAACGGATTGATCAACTGGGGGAAGCTCTGAATCAAGAAATTGCATCATTGAAGCGTGAACTTACCAATGTTGCTCAAGATACGTCGGTAGAAGAACGGATTGATCAACTAGGGAAAGATCTGAGTCAGGAAATCTTATCCGTGAAAAGTCAACTTGCCAATGTTGCGCAAGGTACAGTTCTGGAAGAACAAATCCATGAACTGAGGAAAACACTGAATCAGGAAATCTTATCATTGAAGAATGAATTTGGAATGGTTGCGCAAGGCATGGCACTGGAAGAGCAAATTGGGAAATTAGGAAAATATATTAATCAGGAACTCTTAACAATGCGCAATGAATTTACAATGTTTGTTCAGGCGCAGTTAAATCAGGCAAAAGCATGGAAGACAGCAGAAGTTGAATGGGAAAAAAGTCTAAAAGACCATGAGACGCGGCTACAGGCAGACATGCAAGAAATGCAGCATACGATTATGGAAAAATTCGATGGGCACTTTCAGTATGTAAATGAACAACTACAATATAACGATACTATGTTAAGACAAGAAGTATCCTTATTAACATCTCAATTGGCAGGGCTTCAGCAAATTCAAAAAAATGAAGAGGAAGTTCCCATTACCCAGTGGCAAAGAAAGATGGAAGAACGTCAAAATGGGTTATGCGAAGATGTGGGTTATGTACAGTATGTGGTAGAAGAAATTGCAACTCGTCCACACAGTATTGAAGCGCAGCAGAAGCTTCGAGAAAATTTTTTTCTTCGTGAATTAGCCGCTCTCAAAGACGAAATGGCTTCTTTTTATCGAGAATGCCAATCGCGAGAAAAGGGCTTTATAAAAACAGATGTCCAGCAATACAACGACAATGTAGATCAGCAAGGAATAAGCTTAGGTAGCGAGGATCAGACAAAGATATATAAAAAGAAGCGACGAAGAAGACGGTTTTAAGTGATATTATTATTTAAGAGAGGATAATGATGAATGAATAAAGTGGCATTAATCACTGGTATCACAGGCCAAGATGGTGCTTATTTAGCTGAATTCTTACTGGAAAAAGGTTATATTGTTCATGGCATAAAAAGACGTAGTTCACTTCTCAATACAGCCCGAATTAATCACTTGTACCAAGACTTTCACGAGCAACATGTAAATTTTTTTCTGCACTATGGTGACATGACAGATGCAACCAACTTAATCCGCATTATTCAGGAAGTACAGCCTGATGAAATATATAATTTGGCGGCCCAAAGTCACGTTCAGGTTTCCTTTGATACCCCTGAATATACTGCCAATGCAGATGCCTTAGGGACACTTCGCTTACTAGAAGCCTTACGTATTTTAGATATGGGGAAAAAGGTTAAATTTTATCAAGCATCAACAAGTGAATTGTATGGCAAGGTGCAAGAAATTCCTCAACGAGAAACTACCCCCTTTTATCCTCGTAGTCCCTATGCTGCTGCCAAACTATATGCATATTGGATTGTTGTTAATTATCGGGAAGCATATAATATGTTTGCTTGTAATGGTATCTTATTTAATCATGAATCGCCCATTCGTGGAGAAACTTTCGTCACCCGTAAAATTACCAGAGCTGTAGCTCAGCATCAATTAGGAGTTGGTCATACCTTATATCTAGGCAACTTGGATGCCAAGCGGGACTGGGGGTTTGCCGGTGATTATGTGAAAGCCATGTGGCTCATGCTGCAACAAGAAAAGCCAGAGGATTATGTCATTGCTACCGGCCAGAGCCATCCCGTACGTGAATTCGTGGAACTGGCCTTCAAGAATATCGGAATTACAATTGATTGGCAGGGAACAGGTATAGAGGAAAAAGGGCTAGATATTGCTACTGGTAAGATTCTAGTAGAGGTTGATTCCCGCTATTTTAGACCAACAGAAGTTGATCTTCTCCTTGGCGATGCGACAAAAGCTAGAGAAAATTTAAAGTGGCAGGCCGAAGTTCCTTTTACCCAGCTTGTCACGATGATGGTTAGGGAAGATATAAAACTTATTCAGCGTGATGTATTATGTAGAAATCATGGCTTTGACAGCCCATCAGGAGAGGGATTTCCATGACCATGAATAGAGAAGCTAAGATCTATGTTGCTGGACATGGCGGTCTGGTCGGTTCAGGGATCATGGATAAATTAGGACAGCATTCCTATAAAAATATAATATATCGCACCAGTTCGGAGTTGGATTTGCGGGACCAAGTTGCTGTTAATCAGTTTTTTGCTACTGAGCAGCCAGAGTATGTATTTCTGGCTGCTGCCAAAGTCGGTGGTATCTTGGCCAATCGCAATTATCCTGCCCAGTTTATTTATAATAATCTTATGATTGAGGCCAATGTCATTCATGCTGCCTATGGATATGGAGTAAAGAAACTATTATTTTTAGGAAGTTCGTGTATTTACCCTCGTTTGGCTCCTCAGCCAATAAAAGAAGAATATTTATTGGCAGGTGAGCTAGAGTCAACGAATGAAGCATATGCAATTGCCAAAATAGCTGGGATAAAAATGTGCCAAGCTTATAACAAGCAATATAACACTAACTTTATAGCCGTGATGCCAACAAATTTGTACGGACCCAATGATAATTTTGATTTGACATCATCACACGTTCTTCCAGCCCTACTTAGAAAGTTTCATGAAGCTAAAATGAACCAGCAATCCAGTGTGGAAATATGGGGTACAGGTAAGCCACGTCGGGAGTTTTTGCATGTGTATGACTTGGCTGAGGCTTGTATTTTTCTAATGAATCACTATGATGGAGGAGACCCCATCAATGTAGGTACTGGCATCGATATTACTATTGTAGATTTGGCGACCTTAATTGCTAAAATAGTAGGATATTCTGGGAATATTCAATATAAAACAGATATGCCTGATGGTACAATGAAAAAAATGTTGGACGTATCCAAAATTGCATTATTGGGGTGGAAGCCAAAAATTTCCTTGGAAGATGGTATTGCCATGACTTATCAGTGGTATATTCAAGAGTCCTATAAAAATGGGCTCCCTTGGGGAACAAATAAAACCTAGGATTGGGCAGCAAGGTATATGTGTATCAAATAATTATTTAATCACGGAGTTACAGATCATCTCTTGCAATCATAAGATAATAATAATCCCAAAGAAGGAGGAAATAGAGATGGGTAATTATCCTATTGAAATCTCTGGTATTACACCAATATCACACTTTCCCAAATGTCCGGCACATCATCCTTGCACTGAGTTTTGCGAAACCGATAAAGTGCGTATTCCCTATAAAAAAATCAATATGGAAAAGATACGGCAAGTCTGTTTAAATGCACATATTAATTCATTTAAAATTATATGTACTCCAGCAGGCAAAAAAATTGTCATTGATGGTGAAAAACAAATAAAGGTCTATTTTGTCTCGGACAATCACGGCCACGCAACGTATTGTGTGGATTTTAATATTCCATTTTGTACCTTCATCTTGTTACATAATATGCAGGATGAAGTGGTACAAATTTGTAGTGTAGTGGAAGATGTCTCTGTAAAATGTATGGAGGGCAGATTTTTGAGTGTTACTAGTATCATTTTTGTCTGCCCGGTATTTAAAAAGGATGATCACCTTTGCCCCTGCCCTCCCGAGCAGACCATTCCTTATCAACTTCAAGCTAATTACGGTATGACACCGTTGGGTTGCCATGATAAACAACAATGTTCTTGTCACATTCCCCATGATCTTCATCATTCGTAGCCTTATGGATTGAGTGAAAGTAGAAGATTAACGTTTGTAATTCAAAACAAAAAATAGTAGATGTAGCCGTCGACTCTGCGGCTACATCTACTATTTTATTTCCTTCTATGTGAGTTGTGTGATAACAAGGTGTGCTGAAACAGACCTTTTTCCTCCAGCGATAGGAGGGATGGTTAATGCCGCTGCATTGCCAGCAGGGTTTCGTACAGTGAGTACTGAATTGGGGGCTGTCGTCTGCACAAGAGCTATTCCTACTATTTGAGAAGTACCTGTTGCTCGCCCGACTACCGTATCGGCTAGGTCAACGCCCCCGAGAGTTAAAATCAGTTGGCCCGCTTCGGTCACACTCACCTGAAACAAGACCTGATAAATGCCAATAGCAGACAAGTTAAATGTGCTGGGATCAGAACCGTTACGGGTAATAGTAGTCCCGCTAGTAGGTCCATTCCGCGGAAAGTTTACGTCTCCACCGACAGCAACTGTTGTTGCATTATCAGGACCCATCAACGCATAAAAATCTGCAAAGTTTAATACTCCTCCAGCAGCACCAGTGGCTCCAGTCGGCCCAGCAGGACCGCCAGAAGGTCCAGTGGCTCCAGTGACTCCAGCAGCACCAGTGGCTCCAGTTGGCCCAGCAGGACCACCAGAAGGCCCAGTGGCTCCAGTGGCACCAGCAGTACCAGTAGCTCCAGTGGCACCAGCAGTACCAGTAGCTCCAGTGGCGCCAGCAGCACCAGTAGCTCCAGTGGCGCCAGCAGCACCAGTAGCTCCAGTGGCGCCAGCAGCACCAGTAGCTCCAGTGGCACCAGCAACACCAGTAGCTCCAGTGGCACCAGCAATACCAGTAGCTCCAGTGGCACCAGCAGTACCAGTAGCTCCAGTGGCACCAGCAGTACCAGTAGCTCCAGTGGCTCCAACAGTACCAGTAGCTCCAGTGGCACCAGCAGTACCAGTAGCTCCAGTGGCACCAGCAGTACCAGTAGCTCCA
>Ga0209123_1000236_pt1 | contig 82185 bp, 69 predicted proteins | sample BarGraIncu00431A_FD_184500 | JGI IMG/M metagenome (GOLD analysis project Ga0209123, IMG submission 184500) | Arctic peat soil microbial communities from Barrow, Alaska, USA - Barrow Graham LP Incubations 004-31A (SPAdes) (version 2) | ecosystem: Environmental > Terrestrial > Soil > Wetlands >... | reverse complement strand
CTTCGCAGACTTGCCGCAAGATCCCACTCGGCTGTGAGGTAGAAACTCAAGAATAATCACAACCGTGTCGGTCGGACTGATAACTGGCTTCACGGCAGCTTCAATGCCCAGTCCGACAGACTCCTAGTATGCAGTTCACGGCTGGCAGAAATAACGCTGATTCATGGCAGAGCGTAGGGCGTAGGGCGTAGCAGAAACTCCCTCCCCTTGGAGGGGAGGGTCTCGGACCAACTACACGAGCTGCAATAATATGTTATCAAGCTCGGTCTCTGTTAACCTTCCATCGCTGATAAGTTGCGAGGCCAAAAGGCTGACGAACTTGGCCGTTCGGGTCAGCTCAGATCCCTTCAGATCGGTCAGTGTATAGTAGGTCCTTTGGGCTGTTGAAAGACCTTCGTTTTTGTGAATTTTCTCTTTGAGCAGACCCTCGATAGTTTCCATAACATTCCTCCCTACTACCGTTGTTTAAGACGTGCATTGCTCCGGATGTTGGTGCCTGCCTAGCTCCGCTGCCCTTTATTCATGTCAAAATCTGCTGAAAGCTGTCGCCGGCCAATAGCATTTGGGGGAACCTGCTCCGAGCGCCATGATTTTTACTGCCGGCATCTCGATACCTCCTTAGGCAGTCAACACGCCCAAGTCGTACATTCTACCACCTTCATGCTCCATAGCCTTGGGAACGAATGGCAAACTGTCGGAAAATTGCAGAATAGTCGCTGCCATTAACTCGTTTGCGCTTCGACTACGCTCAGCGAACGCCCGCTCCCTGAGCGGAGTCGAAGGGCGACAAAGCCTGCAGTCATAAAGAAATCATTCCAAGACATAAGCTCGACTGGGTACTAAGCACTTCTTTGACTTAGTGCACCGCGCGCTTTATACTTAACATTATATTACATTTATGAATGAGCTGCATACAGTATCTTACACCGATCAGTGAGGAGAGCCCATGGCAGCTCGAAGTTCCGGGGCAACTAAAAATAACCAGCGCTTCTGGAAGCGCCATTCTCTAAGCCTAACGGCATCCGGCATCTTGGGGCTCTGGTTGGTACTCTATCTCGACTGTGACCCGAAATCGCGTGCCGGCTCATTCTTCGGAAATGCCATCGCCGATTGGACGGGTGTGGTCATAACAATTTTGGCAACCAAATATTTCTTTGAAAGGGGATCGCGGGAGAGTCGTGAACCCAAAATAACCCACGGCAACCGTTTTCTGGAACTTTTACATGAACATTCGCTGACCATATTTCTCGTCATAACGGGACTAGGTTGGTTAGCCATTTTCCTCAAGGCCGATCCGGATAGTAAATGGGGAACCGTGGTCAGCAATTTGGTCTCAGAGTGGTCGCAGCAGATAGGGTTGGTACTTCTCACCAAAAAGCTTATTGAGTCGGGTTCTAAAGAAAGTAGCGATACTGCCGAAAGTGACGACAATCATTAAGAGTATCTTTTTTGTACCTCTGCTCTCTGCTTAAATCCAACATGACTGGATCTAGTTGTCAATCCCCATTACATTACTTTCACGCTGGACGAGACCGGTTTGGCTCTAAATACTCGGGTTCATTATCGAGGCAGGCCGACAGTGTCACGCGCGACCGGGGACCCACGGTTGATTCTCTGGTGGACACATTGTTACTCTTTTAATTTACATTCCTAATCTTTAGTATCCGATTTGTACCCGTGATTGCGTATTTATATGCGTAAGCTAACCATCTCTGCGGGCAACCGCCCCACTGGGTTCCGAAAGATCGGTCCGGGCCGCTGTCAGGTCAGGAACGAGCCCGCGTGCTAATTGAAGGTCCGGGAATGACACAAAGTCTGACAACTCTCAAGGTAACGCAGCTATGACGGCTCCGCCCTACATTTTGGTGCAACTGATCCACATTCATGGCGGCCTGAAGGGCGAGATTCAGGAGTTCTACGAGAACGTGGTAACCGTCGGGCGGCTCTCCTCCTGCTCGGTCAAATTTGCAGCCCAGGAGCCGGGAGTCTCGCGGGAGCACGCCAGAATCCAGCGTGAAGGCAACCAGTTCCGGCTGGTTGATCTGAGTAAGTACGGAACCTGGGTTAACGGCAAACCAGCAAAAGAGGTGATGTTGAAAAATGGTGACGTGCTGGAGTTTGGTCCGGGCGGACCCAAGGTCAGCATCACCATGGAGGTAGTAGCCGCGCTGCCGCCTTCAGCCGCTCCAGGCTATAGCTCCTCCGCAGCCGCTCAGCCGGTCTTCCCTGCACCGGTCTATGAGCGTCCCCGGCAGGAGCCGGCCCCGGCAGCGCCGTCAAGGGAGGTATACCAAGACCAGACGCCGCCCAGGGAGGCGTACCAAGCCCCGATGCCGCCCAGGGAGGCGCAGCAAGTCCCGATGCCGCCCAGGGAGGCGCAGCAAGCACAGACGCCGCCTAGAGAGGTGTACCAGGGGCAGACTCCGCCCCAGATGCCGTTCGTGGTGCAAAAGACCATGACTGCCCTGGTCATACAGTTCGGCCCAACCATCCGCTCCTTTCGGGAACTTCCCGTGACACTCGGGGCGGATCCCCGGGCTGATTTTGTCATCAGGCACCCCGGGATCCAGGACCAGCACGCCCAGATTTTCTTTTCCCAGAACTGCTACTGCATCAAGGATCTCACCGGTCAGGGGCTTTTGAAGCTGAACCAGAGGTGTATTGGCACAGAGGTACCGCTCAGGGTAAACGATGAAATTGAATGCGGACCGCAGGGCCCGGTTTTCCGCTTTCTCGGTGAAGGGCGCCTGGCGGAGGTCGAACCGGTTCAGGCGGAACCCGCCGCGCTCAAAAATGGCGCATTGGTTGCCGACACTCCCCTGACCCAGAAAAACGGGAACTTCTTCTCGAAGCTGGCAAAGGGTTTTAAGCCGTAACCTGTAGTTCCCTTTTATGTGATGCCGATATTGGAGAGGACGGTGACAACTTCATCCGAGAAAATCATGGCTTCGTTATTGCCGTATCTGAATTGCGGCGAGGGGAACCTGCTCAGGTTTTCCCTGTTTCCTGACGGCCGCGAACGGTTGGAGAAGGTGTGCCCTTTTGCCCTGGTTGACGATTGCGCTCCCTATTCCAGGGTCATCGAAGCGACCATCGCCACCGATGCCGGGACCTTGCTGAAAAAGGTGTTTCTCCAGATCCCAAAGGACGCCTACACGGTAACCGGCGACAGCTTCCGTCAGGTTACCAACCTTGATATCGAGGCCGCCTGGCAACTCTCCTGGGCCGCCTGCGACCAGAGTAGCCAGGTTCTCCTCAGCTCCCAAACCGACCGGCAGGGGCGACTGGCGCCGCAGGCGTCGCTTTATTACTGCCGCCAGAGGGAACTTTTTTTCCACCCCCCCTGCCCATCCTGCGGGACCCCCCTGACTCTTTGCCGCGATGACGAGTTTCTCAGGGCGTCCGGGTTGAGCCCTTACTCCGGCTCGGCCAAGCGCTACCTACACTGCAGTTCCTGCTGCTCCGCGGGGTTGCAGGAGGTTTACCTCTACGAGCGCGATCACAGCGATCCGCTTAGCGTCAAAGACCGTTGGTCCCTGCTGGAGCGCTTCGGCATGATCGACGAGGACCCCACCGGCTCGGGAGCCTTCCCCTGCACGGCCTGTCCCGAACTGGGCGCCTGTTACGGACCCAACAAACTGGCGCGCTCGCGGGTGGTTCCCTTCTCCTTTTACCCTTTTTACCTCCTTTGCTGTGACGCCCCTTCGCTGCACGCGCTGGAGTTTTTGCCGCTGGCCGCCGGTGCACCATTTGCCGAGGTCGAGCAAGGGCTTGACCCGCAACGGGATTCGGCGCGTCTTTCCTGCCTGCGCGCATTGAAGCCCCTCTTGGGGGGAGAGCCGTCGCTTTTTCCCCGCTCGGAGGACCGCTTCTTTCTCGAGGTGCTCTTTCTCAAGCTCTCCTACCTAAGTGGAGTGCTGCAGCGCTCGGTGCTCCTGGACGGACCTCAGGGCATGAAACTTGGTCAGGATAACATCTGGGTGCGACTCGCGCCGGCTGGCGGCACCCTGCCTCCACTTTGGAGCGCCGGCGTGGAGATAATCAGCGCTATCAGTCCCCGCCCCTCCCAACTCAGCTTGCGCAAGTATGCACCCGACGACATCGCCCATCTGGGGCTTGCCTGGTTCCAGACCCTGGTTGGCAACCGCCAGGTCACTGGCGCGGCGCTCCTCGATGCCGTGGTGGAATATATCTCCGGCAAACGGGGCGAATCCCTCCTCACGCAGAGCGCCGGGATGCTGCAGAGACTGGCTGCTCCGGAAAATCTGCTCTGGACCCCGCAGGCCCGGTCCCTGCCAGCAGCATGGCTCTCCTTGTGGCAGCGGAGCTGTGCCATAGGCTTTCACATTCTCGATGCGGCAGCAGAGCCCGGGAGCACGCTCTCGGGCCTCGAGGTCGTCGGCTCGCTGCGGCTCCTCATCGCCGAGCTCAAAGCCGTCATGTTCTCCACCGCTTCCCGGCAAAGCGTGCCCGCTCTGGCGAGCGAGACGCTGCCAGCCGCTGCGGCCTGCCCGGAATCAGCCCCGCCGGAGCCGGCGAGCCTGGACGCAGCCGCCGCTGCAGCAGCGGTCGACGCCCTGCTGCGGGGAGTGGTGGCCGAGCTGATCCAGGAGTGCCAGGCCCGGCTGCAGGGCGCCCAGGCGGCCCGGCCCGGCACACCCGGCGAGCTCGATAAGCGTGACGAGGAGGACGAGGATGAACTGGCGACCGTCATCATCTCTCCCAGCGACATGACAGCCAGCCGAAGCACCCAGGAATATGACGAGATCATCACCGAGACGGTGCTGCTCTCCGCGCCGCGCCCGGTGGGGGGGGCGGCGCAGTCGGGCCCGAACTGGACCGAGGAGGAGATCCTGGAGACCGTCGTCTTGAGAGCGGACCAGGCCGCCCGGCCGGGGGGCCACCTCGAGCAGGGCAGGGGGGCCTCCGCTCCTGGCCTAGCAGCCCCGCCCGCTGACGAGGGGGATGAGCTGGGGGAAACTGTCATCATTGCGCCTCATCGGGATAAGCCGCGCCGGTTTTAGCCGGAGTTTACGCTCGGAAGCCTTCGGCCTGCCCGGCAGGCTGCCGCAATCGTTCAAGAGGTGTCTGCCAAACATGACCAGCCAGTCGAGTCCCGCACAACTGACGCAGGAAATCAGGAAAATCGTCGCTTCAGGCGGCTCCGACTCCCGCAAAATGGTGGAGAACTGCCTCGACAGGGCGTTTTCCGGCTGCGACCTCGCCGGGCGCCTGAGCTATCTGCAAAGCCTCGCCAGGGAGCTGGAGACCGGCGCCGCTCAGGGCGGCCCGGCGGCGGTCGCACCCGTCCCGGCCGGTCCCGCTGCCGGAGCGATACATGGGCTGGTGGGCCGCTTCCTGGGACAGGGCGCTGCAGTCGAGGGACTTTCCTCTCGGGAGCTGGAGGAAACCTTCGCCGCCGCACTCGACACCCTGTTCGATGCGCTCAACGAAATCGTTTCGGTCATTAACGTGACTTTGCTGGGTCAGTCGCCCGAACTGGAGACCATACGCAAGGTGATCGGGTCGAACCTGAAGGGCGACCAGGGGTTTAGCTCGCTTAAGGAGTATCTGGAGCGGATACAAAAAGCTTTTCTGGTGGCCCACGGCTGCTTCCAGTTGTCGTCCGCCACCATGATGAAGGAGCTATTGAGTGAACTGGACCCGCAACTCTTGGCCAGCGCCAAGAATTCCGGGCTGAGGTTCGGACCACTACGCAAGGCCGAGCTCTACGAGCAGTACGAGGAAAAGCACGCCCGCTGCCGGCGCTGGTTCGACTCGGGGCAGTACAAGGAAAGGCTGTTACGTGAATTCGAGAAGCAGTGCCAGATTCATTTCGGTACCAGTGCGAGGTAGGCTTTTGAACTTCTCCAGACTGTCATGCTTGATCGGTGTGCTGCTCCTTTGCCAGTCCTGCTCATTGTGGCCCAGGAAAGTCCCGGATTTGACCCTGCCGCAGCAGCCAGCCAACCGTCCGCAGCAGCCGGCGCTCAGCGTGCCGCAGCCCGACCGGCAGGCTCCGCTGGTCGCGGCGGCGCCCCAGGCGGCTTTGTTGCCCGCTAGCGACAGCGCCAAGGTTGTCGGCTATCAGAAGGAGGACCTGACCCTGCTGATCAGGGCGGACCTGCAGCTAAACCGCTTTCAAAACAACGCGCACACGCTTTTCATGTGCATTTACCAGCTCAAGGACCCCAACGCGTTCAACCAGCTGGCCGAGGAAAAGGACGGCGTCCCGAAACTGTTGGAGTGCAACCGCTTCGACGGGTCGGTTGCCAACGCCAAGAGAATCGTGGTCCAGCCCGGACAAAGCATCAAGGAGAGCCGCGACCGCGCCGAAGGGGCGCGCTTCATCGGCATCGCCGCCGGCTACTTCGGTTCCGGCAAGCAGAAGGTGACGGAACTGGCGACCCTGTCGGTCAATAACGGCGACTACCCGGGTACTACCATCGGCGTCGACCTCGGCCCTTATGAAATAGAACGGGTAACGGTGAAATAATGACTATAGAACAGCCTCTTTACTGGCATCAGGGTCTCTTTTTGCAGCCGCAGCATTTCCAGCTGTCGGACCAGCACGTGCGCTCGCTATTCGAGCCGTATCAGCACTACCTGGCTCCGCATTTCTGGGGGGTCTACGAGCTCAGCGTGCAAAAGGCGGCGCTGGGAACCCGCTCCTTCCAGATCTCCAAGGGGACCTTTCTCTTTCCCGACGGCTCGCATGTAAGCTACCCGGGCAACGCCGTTTTCGAGTCGCGCCCTTTCGAGGAAAGCTGGGTTGCGGGAGGAAAACCGTTCACCATCTATCTGGGAATAGCCAAGTGGAACGCTGCCGCGGCCAACGTTACCCCGGTCGAAGCCCAGGACGCCGTAGCGAAGGTGACGACGCGTTTTGCCTCCACGGTGGCAGCGGAGGAGTCCCCCGACCTGCACGCCGGTGGGCCCCAGGGCGAGGTGAAGCGGCTTAGCTATGTGCTGAAGGTTTTTTGGGAAACCGAGGTCGACCTGGTGGGGGACTACCTCCTCATTCCGGTGGCGCAGCTGGAGCGGACCCGGGACGGCATCGAGCTCTCTCCGCGCTTCATCCCCCCCGCGCTCACCTTAGGGAGTTCGGAGCTCCTCTATGCAACGCTGAAGGAAATCCGGGACCAGCTCGCCTCGCGCTGCAGGCAGCTGGAGGGGTACAAGCGGCAACGGGGCATCCAGAACGCCGAGTTCGGCTCCCGGGACGTGGTGTACCTGCTGGCGCTCCGGTCGCTGAACCGTTTCGTTCCCCTGCTTTTTCACTACACCGAGGCGAAGCAGGTACACCCCTGGATGCTCTACGGGGTGCTGAGGCAACTGATCGGAGAACTCTCCTCCTTCTCGGAGAATGTGACGGTACTTGGGGAACTGGTCGCGGACAACTCCCCGCTTTTGCCTGAGTACGACCACCGTAACCTGGGTGACTGCTTCTCCGCGGCGCACCTTTTGATCCTGAAACTTCTCGACGAGATCACCGCCGGCCCGGAGTACGTGCTCCCCATGCTTTACGACGGCACCTACTTCACGACCGAGATGAAGCCGGCCCACTTCGAGCACCGCAACCGGTATTTCTTGGTGCTACGTACCGAAGCCGATCCGAAGTCGGTGCTGCAGATGATCGAGGCGCTGGTCAAAGTGAGCTCCCGGGAGCGCCTGCCGCTCCTGATCGCCCGGGCCCTGCCGGGGATTTCCCTGGATCACCTCCCGAGCCCTCCCCAGGAGCTGCCGCGGCGCGCCTTTTCCCTCTATTTCGCCCTGGACAGCCACTCCGAGCAGTGGGCCCTGGTCGAGAAGGGTCACAACATCGCGCTCTACTGGGATCAGGCGCCGGAAGATCTTGAAGTGGAATTGATGATCGTGGGACGGTCCTGATACTTACAACCCCAGCCACGCGACGGGAGATGTCATGCGTCTGATCGACAGTTTTATGCCTCTGATAAGTTATGTGGTCCTGCTGCGCAAGAATGCGGCGTCGCTCCAGCCCCCCTTCCCGCAGGTAAAGGCGGACCTGCAGCGCCTCCTCGGCCAAAGCGAGGCCTGTCTCAGGAAAGGCGACTGCTCGCCGGCCGATTTCGATCAGGCCCGCTTCATCGTCTGCGCCTGGGTGGACGAGCTGCTGCTGGGAAGCGACTGGCAGGAGCGCGGCCAGTGGCAGAGGGAGCAGCTGCAGCGCCTTTACTACAACACGACCGACGCCGGCGTGGAGGCCTTCGAGCGCCTGAACCAGCTCGGGTTCGACCAGCGCGAGGTGCGTGAGGTCTACTACGTCTGTCTGTCGCTCGGCTTCAAGGGGCGCTTCATCAACCAGGGAGACGAATTCCTGCTGGACCAGCTGCGCTCCTCCAACCTGAAAATCCTCAGCGGAAGTCCCGCGGGAGTCTCCTCCCTGAAGCAGGGCGAGCTCTTCCCGGAGGCTTTTCCGGCGCTGGCCGCGGAAATCCCTCAGGCCAAGGCTGGATTCCCGGTCCCGGTGCTGGTCGCGGCGCTCGCGCCCGTGGCGCTCTTCGGGATACTGTTCCTGGTTTACTACTTCTCCTTGGGCTCCGTAGCCAACAGACTTTTTTGATTGAGGAAACGCCGTGAAAGACACCCTGCTCAGCGCCCTTAAATACCTTTTGTACCTGATGCTCGCCGTGGTGGCGGTCCTCTTCATCCTGGGGCTGGTCTACCTGATGAACTGGCCCTGGTGGGTGGGGATTTTCCTGGCCCTGGCCCTGGTCGGCCTGGTCATCGGTGCCTGGTTCCTGAAGCGGCTTTTGCTACGCCGCAAGGAGCAGCAGTTCGTGCAGCAGGTGATCGAGCAGGATAATGAAAAGCTAAAGACACTCTCGGCGGCCGAGCAGAGCCAGAACAAGGAGCTGCAGCTGCGCTGGAAGGAGGCCGTGGAGACGCTCAGGCGCTCGCACTTGAAAAAGCAGGGTAACCCGCTCTACGTGCTCCCCTGGTACCTGATGATGGGGGAAAGCGGCTCGGGAAAGACCACGGCGATCAACTCCGCACGGCTCAGCTCGCCCTTTGCCGAGGTGCACCACGCCTCGGGGGTTTCCGGCACCCGCAACTGCGACTGGTGGTTCTTCGACCAGTCCATCATCCTGGACACCGCGGGGCGCTATGCCATGCCGGTCGATTCCGGCCGGGACAACGACGAGTGGCAGAAATTCCTTTCCCTGCTGGTCAAGTACCGCAGGAAGGAGCCGATCCACGGCCTGATCATGACGGTCGCCGCGGACAAACTGCTGAACGGGACGACCGAGGCCCTGAAAAAGGACGGCCAGCAACTGCGCCGCCGCCTGGACGAGCTGATGCGGGTGCTGGGCATCACGTTTCCGGTCTACCTGATGGTGACTAAGTGCGATCTGGTGCAGGGGATGACGCAGTTTGGCGACCGGCTCCCCGAAAAGAGCCTGGACCAGCCGATGGGCGTCGTTAACGAGGGGCCCTCCCAGGACCTCACCGGGTTCCTGGACCGGATGATGGGGTGCCTTGCCGAGCGCCTGAAGGACCTGCGCATCCTGATGCTGCACCAGCAGGATTCCCGCGCCATGGGCGCTGAGGCGCTCCTCTTCCCCGACGAGTTCCAGTCCCTTAAAAGGGGGATCGACTGCTTCGTGAAGGCGGCCTTCCAGGAAAACCGTTACCAGGAAACCCCGCTTTTAAGGGGGATCTACTTCAGCTCCGGCCGCCAGGAGGGGACTCCCTACTCCCACTTCCTCGCCGACCTCGGCCTGATCGGGGCCCAGGAGGTGCTCCCCGGCACCAGCCGCGGGCTCTTCCTGCACGACTTCTTCGACAAGATCCTGCCCCGTGACCGGCGCCTCTTCGCACCCACGACGCGCGCCCTGCAGTGGCACACCCTGACCCGGAACCTGGGGCTCACTTCGTGGATCGTCATCTGGGTCGCCTGCTGCGGGCTTTTGAGCTACTCCTTCGTCAAGAACATGGCGACCATAAGGACCGCGACCGGCGTCATTGCCAAGGCTCCCGAACTCAAAGGTGACTTCATGGCCGACGTGGCAGTCATGGACCAGTACCGCGGCATGATAGTTTCCGTCGAGGCCCAGAACCGCAACTGGTGGGTGCCGCGCTTCTGGCTCAAGGAGAGCATCAACGTGGAGGCGCGTCTGAAGGAGCGCTACTGCAAGCAGTTTCAGGGACGCTTTCTGGCACCCTTCGACAAGAACATGAGCGACACGGTCTCCGCATTCAGCGTCGGCACCCCGGACCAACTGGCGGGGCAGTACCTGGTGCACCTGACCCGCAGGATCAACCTGCTGAAACTGCGGCTGGACAAGGCGCAGATTGCAGCCCTGGCCGCCAAGCCGCTCCCTTCCTACGTGGTCAACACGCAACCGCGTGCCGAGGACCAGGAGAACTCGAGAAAGTTCGGCAACCAGTACCTGAACTACCTGGCCTGGCGCGGCGACTCCGGTGAAATCAATAACGAGATCACCGTCCTGCAGTCCCTGTTAAAGCACATCGTCCTGGTCAAGGGGGCCAGCCTGCGCTGGCTTCCCGACTGGGTCAACGGGCAGGGGATCGCTCCCTCCCTCACGCTGCAGTCCTTCTGGGGCGGCTCGCGCTCCGCCCGGGAGGAACCGACGGTTGCACCCGCTTTCACCCGGAAGGGAAGGGAGCTGGTGGCCGGATTCCAGGACGAACTGCGCAGTGCCTTTCCCGAACCGGCCCTATTGGACCGTGACAAGGAAGGCTTTGACAGCTGGTACCGCGCCAACTGCTACGCCGCCTGGGTGAACTTTGCGGCCTCCTTCCCCCGGGGCGAAGAGAGGCTCGCCGGGGTCAGGGAGTGGCAGGCGGTCGCCGAGGTCATGGCGACCGATCAAGGGCCCTATTTCGCCTTCGTCAACAAGGCAGCCTCCGAGCTGGAACCGTTCGGTCCCGTGGAGGGGATGCCCCCCCTGTTGCAGCAGATCATCCAGTACCGCGTGCTGAAGGCCTCCGGGGGCGCGGCCGGCGCCGCCACCAAGGCGGTCGAGGAAGGAAAGAAGCTGACCGAGAAGGTCGGCAGTATGCTCGGCAAGCCGGTCGAGGGGGTCGCGCTCGCCCAATCGCAGGTCGCCGCCGCCAAGGCGGCGCAGGACTACCAGAGCGCCCTGGCGGGGATCACTCCCTCCGCTAAATCAAGGACCCAGGCCTACCAGCTGGCGCTGCAGGTCTTTTCCGAAGACGCCCTGGCGAGTAAGTCCCCCTTCTATCAGGCGGCCGACGCCGCCGGGCGGCTGAAGGCGCAGATGTCGGGCGGACGGGTGGACCCCGCCTTCGCGAACCTCGCCAACGGCCCGCTCTCCTTTCTCTGGAGCTTCGTGCAGAGGGAAGCGGCCTGCGCCATCCAGAACCAGTGGGAGGAAAAGGTACTGAAAGAGGCCCAGGGGGCGAGCGACCCCCAGACCCTGCAGTACCTGGTGGCGCAGGACGGCCCGGTCTGGAAGTTCGTTAACACCTCCCTGGGGCCCTTTCAGGGGTGGTCCCCCGCTAAAGGGTACTACTCCAAGAGCGCGCTCGGGGGGCAGGTCAGCTTCGAGCCCGGCTTCAACTCGTTCCTGGCCAAGGGAGCCAAGGCGAAGATCACCCTCGCCAAGGCACCTGCCGCGCCGGTCGCCGGCAAGATCAGCAACGTGACCATCAAGGGGCTCCCGACCGACGCCAACGCCGACGCGCGCCTGAAGCCCCAGAGCACCCGCCTGGAGCTGCAGTGCGCCAGCGGCCCCCAAGCCATCGAGAACCTGAACTACCCGGTATCCAAGACCTTCACCTGGTCGCCCGAATCGTGCGGGGACGTCACCTTGCAGATCGACGTCGGCGATCTGGTGCTGACCAGGCAGTATTCCGGGCCCCAGGGTTTCCCCTCCTTCCTAAAAGAGTTCCAGGGAGGACGGCACACTTTCTACCCCGGTGACTTCCCGCGGGAAAAAGCCCAGCTGGAGCGCCAGGGCATCCGTTTCATCCGCGCCAACTACCAGTTTTCCGGCGTAGTGGACGTGCTGGCCCAGGCCGGAGGCGCCGGCGGAAGCGGCGGGGCGGCCGGCATGACGGGGGAGATCCCCAGGGTCATCACCAAGTGCTGGCAGTAGCTCCCGGGAGCCGCGCCTGGTCTTTTTTCGCCCAGGGGAAACACCCCCTGGCCAAGGACTACCTTTGCCTCGGGACCGAGTCCCGGCTCTCCTTCGGCCTTTCGGGGTGGCTGGAGCGCGGCTTCCTTCCCCTGGCGGCCGACGCGGGACCCCGGTCCTGGCGCTTCTGGGCACGGGGGGCGGGGCAGGGAGCGCTCGCCCTGGGGCTTTTGCGGGGAAGCTGCGACAGCATCGGACGCCCCTATCCGCTCTTGATCCTGGGCCAGGGCCCGCTCCCTGGCTGGGAGGACAATTGGGATCTGTTGACCCTGGTGTGCGATCCGGTCTGGCGGGAGATGGAGCGGCTGGCCGAGACCGGGGAGGGAGCCGTCCCCGAGCTGGAAAGGCGGCTGGTGGCCCTTGCTTCGCCCCGGGGGGAGTGGGCCCGGGCGGCCAAGCAGTGCAGAACTGCCGGGGATGATGGGAATTATGGGAGCTCTGGGAATTATGGGAGATCTGGGGATTCTTGGAACTCTGGGGATTCTGGGGGTGAACTGCTCGACTCCCTGGCCCATGACTCTTTCGGGGATCCCGACGGGGGGCTGGCCTTTCGGGTGACCCGGCTCTTTCGGGAGCGCGGCGTCACCCTCCCGAGCCTCGGGTTTCTGGGGGGGGCACCCGGGGCCTATCGCTACCTTTTGTTTCAAAGGGCCCTCCGGGGTTCCGATTTCGGCATGCTCTGGCAGTCCAGCCAGGTGGAGGCAGCTACCCCATGACAGCACAGGAACTGATAAAGGCCGGCCAACTCGGCGAGGCCCGGCAGATGTTAACCGAGCAGATCAAATCCGCTCCCGCCAACCTGGAAGTCCGCAACCTGCTGTTTCAGGTGCTGAGCTTCCTGGGTGAGTGGGACAAGGCGGAGCGTCATCTCGAGGTGCTGGCGCTGCAGGCGCCACCCGTGCCCGCGGCCGCCTTCCTGCACTACCGCAACCTGGTGCGGGCCGAGAAGGCGCGGCTGGAGGTGGAGCGGGGCGCCGGGCTCCCCGAGTTCCTGACGAAGCCGCCCGGGTATCTCGGGGAGTTCCTGCAGGCGCGGGCCGCCCTCGCCGCCGGCTCGGGGGAAAGCTTTCTGGCCCTGGCCGGAGCCCTGGAAAAGCGGCTGCCGCAGCTAGAGGGGGTTGCCAACGGGGTTCCCTTTGCAGGCTTTTCCGACTGCAACCCCGGCACCTTCTGGGTGCTGGAAAGCTTCGTGCACGATCGCTATCTCTGGTTCCCCTTCTCCTCGATCCGGGAACTTACCGTGCAAAAGCCCGCCCAACTGCTGGACCTGCTCTGGAATTCGGCCACGGTCGTCACCTGGGAAGGCGTCACCACGGACTGCTACCTCCCGGTCCTCTACGCCGGCACCCCCGGCCATGGGGACGACCAGGTCCGCCTGGGACGGCTGACCGACTGGCTCCCCGCGGGGGGCGGCTGCCAGCGCGGCGTCGGTCAGCACCTCTTACAGGTGGGGGACCAGGAAAAGGGGCTTCTCGAGCTGGGCACGGTCAGCTTCTCGTTTCCCGCACCGGAGGGAAAACCATGAATACCGCAATCGACATGGAGCTGATCCTGGCCGCGATTCCCGGGGGCGACCCGGCGGGGACCGATCTGCGCTACAGCTCGAACCTTTACGACGACATCCGTGAAGCGCGCCGGGCCGACGACCCACTGCTCTCAGCCGGCAACGAGCGGGAGCTGAAGACGTCCAACTGGGGAAAGGTCATCGAGCTCTCCCTGGGTGCGCTGGGTGAGCAGAGCAAGGACCTGCAGATTGCCACCTGGCTCACCGAGGCGCTCGCCTCCAGCGAGGGATTCCCGGGGCTGCAGTCAGGGATGCGGGTGCTGGGCGCCCTTTTGGAAAACTTCTGGGACGAGCTTTATCCCAAAATCGAGGACGGCGACTACGATTACCGCTGCGCCCCGTTTGAATTCCTCAACGAAAGGGTTTCCCAGTCGCTGAAGCTGATTCCCCTGACCGACCCGCGCAGCACCCCGGGCCACAGCTACCTGAAATACCAGGAGACCCGGGAGATTGCCGCCAAGCCGAGCGAACGGGACCGGATGGTGGGGGATGGCAAGCTCACCCCGGAGGATTTCGACAACGCCGTCCAGAAAAGTTCGGCCGGCTTCTACAAGGCGCTCGCCGATGCCCTGGCCGGGGCGCTCCATGACCTGGGCGTCCTGGAAGCGCTGGTGGACGGGAAGTTCGGCCCCCACGCCCCGAGTCTCAGCGCAATGGGGAAGGTGCTGGAGGAGACCCAGCGGCTGGTGCTGCGCATCTGCACCGAGCAAAAGGGGCTGAAAGACCACCTGGGCGGCGCACCTTCCGGGACGGCGGCGGATGCCGCGCAGATAAGCCCGACCCCGGCCTCCGGGGCCGAGGGCGCTTGCCAGCCAGCTAGAGCCGCGGCCGCGGCTCCGGCGGGGGGGATCCTGCTGCAGACCCCGGGGGGGGGCGAGTCCCAGGAGACCGCGATCTGGAACGAGGCGCTGGCGGTCCTGCAGAAAAAGGGGGTCCGGGAGGCGCTCGACCTGCTGCTGGCCGCCTCCAGCAGCCAGTCCTCCGAGCGGGGGCGCTGCCGCTACCGCTTTATGGTTGCCAAGCTCTGCCTCAAGGCGGGGCGTCCCGACCTGGCGCGCCCGATCGTGGAGCAGCTGAACACCATGATCGGCGAGCTGCAGCTGGAGCGCTGGGAATGCCCTTTCTGGGTCTCCGAGATATTCGAGGCCCTGTATCAATGTCTCATCTCGGGCGAGGACGCATACGACGAGGCCGCCCGGGCTAAGGAGCTGTTCCGGAAGATTTGTACCTTGGATGTCACTAAGGCGTTAGGTTCACGGGTTTAACTTAAAAAGGAGGCTTTTATGGCGGGAAAATCGAGTCAGCAGCACAGTTTGGACCGGGTGAGGGCACCGAGGGTGCAGATCACCTATGACGTGGAGGTGGGGGGCGCCGTCGAGATGAAGGAGATACCCTTCGTGGTAGGCGTACTGGCGGATCTGTCGGGGAAGCCGGACGAGCCGCTGCCCAGGATGAAGGACCGCAAGCTGATCGAGATCGACCGCGACAACTTCGACAAGGTGTTGAAAGGGATGAAGCCGCGGCTCGCCTTCAAGGTCGACAACAAGCTTGCTAACGACGGCAGTAAGCTTGGCGTGGAGCTGCGCTTTAGTAAGCTGGATGATTTCCACCCGGAGCAGGTCGCCCAGCAGGTCGAGCCGCTGAAGAAGCTGGTCGAAGCCCGCCAGAAACTAAACGAGCTCTTGAACCGGCTGGACGGTAACGACCGGCTCGAGGAACTGCTTCAGGAAGTCATCTCCAGCACGGAATCCATTGCCAAGCTGGGGATCGAGGCCGGAGTGACCACGCAACCGGCGCAACCCGCCAAAGACGGCGAATAAAAAAGGGGGAACTGTATGGCTCAGCAGGAATTGCAGCAACTTCAGGGAGCCGGTGTCGCCGAGGCACAGGAAAATTCGCTCCTCGACCAGATCATCCAGGAGGGGCGTCTTGCCTCCGACGATAGCCAGCGCGGCTTCGCCCGCGACATGATCGCCGAGTTCGTCAAACAGGTCATGGAGGGGACGGTCACCCTCTCCAAGGACACCGAGCGCATGATCAACGCCCGGATCGGGCAGCTGGACCAGCTCATCTCGGCGCAGTTGAACGAGATCATGCACCACGAGGACTTCCAGAAGCTGGAGGGGTCCTGGCGCGGTCTCAACTACCTGGTGCAGCAAAGCGAGACCGGCGAGATGCTGAAGATCCGCGTGATGAACATCTCCAAGAAGGACCTTCTGAAGGACATGGAGAAGGCGGCCGAGTTCGACCAGTCGACCCTGTTCAAGAAGATCTACGAAGAGGAGTTCGGCATGTTCGGCGGCGCCTCCTACGGCGCGCTGATCGGCGACTACGAGTTCGGCAAGAGCCCGCAGGACCTCTCCTTGCTGGAGAAGATCTCCGGCGTCGCCGCAGCGGCCCACGCCCCCTTCATCTCGGCCGCGGCTCCTAGCATGTTCAACTGGGAGAGCTACACCGAGCTCTCCGGTCCCCGCGACATGGGGAAGATCTTCCAGAGCGTCGATTACGCCAAGTGGAAGTCCTTCCGCGAGTCGGAGGATTCCCGCTACGTCGCCCTGGCCCTGCCGCACGTCCTGATGCGGGTGCCCTACGGGCAGGCCAACGTCCCGACCGAGAGCTTCAACTTCGAGGAGGATGTCGACGGCGTCGACCACAGCAAGTACCTCTGGGGCAACGCCGCCTACGCCCTGGGGAGCCGGCTCACCGACGCCTTCTCCAAGTACCGCTGGTGCGCCGCCATCCGGGGCGTCGAGGGGGGCGGGCTGGTGCAGGGGCTGCCGGTGCACACCTTCAAGACCGACGAGGGGGATGTGGCGCTCAAGTGCCCGACCGAGATCGCCATCACGGACCGGCGCGAGAAGGAACTCGCCGACTTGGGCTTCGTGCCGCTGGTGCACTGCAAGGGGACCGACTACGCGGCCTTCTTCAGCACCCAGAGCGCCAACAAGGCCAAGAGCTACATGTCCGACGACGCCAACGCCAACGCCAAGGTTTCCTCGCAGCTCCAGTACATCATGGCCGTTTCCCGCTTCGCGCACTACCTGAAATCGATGATGCGCGACAAGATCGGCTCCTTCATGACCCGGCAGCAGGCGCAGGAGTTCCTGAACAACTGGATCAGCAAGTTCGTCCTTTTGAACCCCGACGCCTCCCAGGAACTTAAGGCGCAGTACCCCCTTTCCGAGGGGCGCGTCGACGTCACCGAGATCCCGGGAAAGCCCGGGGCGTACCGCGCGGTGGCCTATCTGAAGCCGCACTTCCAGCTCGACGAGCTGGCGATATCCCTGCGGCTCGTCGCAAATCTTCCTCCGCCGGCGGCCTAGCAGGCCCGGGTCGGGGCGGTGGGGTGGGGAGCGGCCGGAATGTCCCGGCCGTTTCCCGGGCAGCACTGATCGTTCATGCAGGTAAACACCACATCGGACAAGGAGGGTATCACAATGGCAGTTGACATGTTCATCAAGATCGACGGCGTCAAGGGGGAGGCTCACGATGACAAGCACAAGGACGAAATCGACGTCCTGGCCTGGAGCTGGGGCGCCTCCAACTCAGGCAGCATGAGCACCGGCGGCGGCGGCGGGTCCGGGAAGGTAAACGTCCAGGACATCTCGCTGACCAAGTACGTTGACAAGTCCTCTCCGCTACTCTTGGGCAAATGCTGCCAGGGGGCGCACATCAGTACCGCCACCCTGACGGTGCGCAAGGCCGGGACCAACCCGCTCGAGTACATCAAGCTCACCCTGAGCGAAATCCTGGTCTCCTCCATCTCCACCGGCGGCTCTGGTGGAGCGGACCGGCTCACGGAGAACATCACGCTGAACTTTGCCAAGTTCAAGATCGAGTACACCCCGCAAAAGGCGGACGGAAGCGCAGAAGGTGCGGTCCCCTACGCCTACGACCTGAAAGCCAACAAGCCCTGCTAGCCATGTTGCGCTCGCTGCTGGACAGACTTATCGACCTGGCGCCGGACAACCGGAGTGAGCCTGTGCAGCAGCGAGCCTCCTACGACCAGGTGCGTACCGGCGTGGAACGCGACCTGGAGAACCTGCTCAACACCAAATGCTTCGTGGGCGAGCTGTCGGAGACCTTGCCGCAGCTCGGCCGCTCGCTTTTTACCTACGGACTTTCGGACTACACCGCCAAGAACCCGTCCTCCCCCTCGGTGCGGGGCGAACTGCGCCAGGAGATCGAGCGCATGGTGCACCAGTTCGAGCCGAGACTCATCAATGTCTCGGTGCGGGTCGAGGCCCCCACCGGGACCGAGCGCCGGGTCCGCTTCACCATTGCGGCCCTTTTGCGGGTGGACGACGAAGCGCAGCCGGTCAGCTTCGACGCCTACTACGACTCCATGAGATGCGAGTACCGGATCAAAAATTAACCCTTTAGCGAGTCAAGGCCCCATGAGCGACGACATTCTTAGCTACTATGAGCAGGAGCTTTCCTTCGTGAGGCAGATGGGCGACGAGTTCGCCCGCAAATATCCGAAGGTGGCGGGACGCCTGCGTCTGGAAACGGACCATAGCGAGGATCCTCACGTCGAGCGCCTGATCGAGGCCTTTGCCTTTCTCTGCGGCCGGCTGCACAGAAAGATCGACGACGACCTTCCGGAGATAACTGAGTCCTTTTTCCAGATCCTGAACCCGCAGTTCATCTCCCCGGTGCCGTCCATGTCCATCGCGGCCTTTACCCCGGTGCTCGCCTCGGTTTCCGCTTCCGGCTACCAGGTCCCGGTGGACACCGAGCTCTTCTCCCGGCAGATCAACGGCGCGCAGTGCCAGTTTCGCTCCCGCTACCCGGTGACCTTCTGGCCGGTGGAGCTGGTCTCGGCGTCCCTCAGGGACCCCCGGCGCCCGCTCCCCCAGGCCCAGCAGGCGCTGGTGCTGCAGCTTGACTGCGCCAACGGCCTGAGTCTTTCCCAGCTGGAGTGGAAGAGCCTGCGTTTTTTCCTCAACGGCCAGGGGCAGCACGTGCAGCACCTCTACGAGATGATCTTCAACCACGCCTCGCACGTCGAGTTCGTCGGGCGCTCGGCCCAGGGGGTGCCGCTGGAGATTCTGCAAGGGAGTGCCGCCATCCTCCCGGTCGGCTTCACCCCGGAGGAGGCGATGCTCCCGGCCGGCGACCGGTCGTTCCCGGCGCACGCGCTTTTGACCGAGTACTTTTGCTTTCCGGAGAAGTTTCTCTTCTTCGACGTGGGGGGGCTCGACAAGCTCGCGGCCCAGCGTTTCCAGGGATCGCTGGAGATCTGGATCTACTTCGACCGGCCGGTGAAGCCTGGGGTGTCGGTGAACGCCGAGATGTTCCGCCTGAACGCGACCCCGGTCGTGAACCTGTTCTCCCGCATCGCCGAGCCGCTGCGCATCGACCGGACCAGGAACGAGTACCGCCTGATCCCGGACCTGCGCCGCCAGGACTCCACCGAGGTGTACAGCGTCGATTCGGTCTCCTCGCACCGCCTGTCGCGGGGGGACTCCCGCGACTACCGCCCCTTCTACTCGCTGCAGCACGGTCGCGAGGACGACACCGTCTACTGGCTGACCCGGCGCGTCCCTTCCGGGCGCTACGGCGACGAGGGGACCGACCTGTTCCTTTCCTTCGCCGACATCGGCTTTAACGGGACCCCTCCCGATGCGGAGACCGTCATGGTGAAGGTGACCTGCACCAACCGGGACCAGCCGACCCGCATGAAGTTCGACGATCCCACCGGTGACTTCGAGACCGAGATCGTCGCCGCGGTCTCCTCGATCCGCTGCCTGGTCAAACCGACGCGCAGCCGCCGGCAGGCCCTGGGCGGCGCCCTGCAGTGGCAGCTCATCTCCGGCCTGGCGCTCAACTACCTCTCCCTGGTCTCCGGCGGCGAGGAAGCGCTCAAGGAGATCCTGCGCATCTACGATTTCGAGAATTCGCCCTCCACCCGGCAGCAGATAAACGGCATCGTCTCGCTCAAGTCGGGGTACACCACCAAGAGAATCGGGCGCTCCTTCTGTCGCGGGGTGCAGGTGGAGATCACCTTCGACGAGGGTAAGTTCGTGGGTTCGGGGCTCTACCTGTTCGCCTGCATCCTGGAGCGTTTCATCGGACAGTACGTCTCGGTCAACTCGTTCACCCAACTGATCGCGAAGACCCAGCAGAGAAAGGAAACCTACAAGACATGGCCACCGAGGAACGGGGACAGGACCCTGCTCTGAGGGAACTGCTGTCCGAACAATTTTACCGGTTCGAGTTTTTCCAGGCCGTCGCCCTGGTCGAGTCCTTCGCCCGGGGGAAAAAGCCGGTCGGCCAGGCCTCGCGCCCCGGTGACGAAGCGGTCCGTTTCAAGGTGCGCCCCGGCTTCGCCTTCCCGGCCAGCGACCTCTCAGGGCTCAACCTGGGCGAGCCGGAGGTGCGTGCCGAGATGGAAGTCTCCTTCCTCGGGCTGATCGGTCCTAGCGGCGTGCTGCCGCACTGGTACAACGAGATCGCCCTGGAGAGGCAGCGCGCCGGCGACGCCAGCATGGTGGAATTTTTCAATATGTTCCACCACCGGCTGCTGTCGCTCTTCTACCTCGCCTGGAAAAGGTCCCGGATCAACGCGACGGCCACCCGGGGAGCGGGGGACCCTTTCTCCGGTTACTTCCGGCGCCTGATCGGGCTCTCCGACGCCAGTGCCGCACAGAGCGGGGCGCTCGGGGTGGAGCCGCTGCTCTACCTCTCCGGCATCCTGGCGCGCCAGGTCCCCTCGGTCAGCGCCATCGCAGCCGCGGTGCGCTACCGCTGCGGCCAGCCGACCCGGGTCGAGCAGTTCATCGAGCGGATGCTGCAGTTGGCGCCGGAGGAGCGCACCGCGCTCGGCCGGGCCAACGCGGTCCTGGGGGAAAGCACTATTTGCGGGCACCAGGTGAGCGAGTGCTCCTCCAAGTTTCGGGTGGAGATCGGGCCGATGGGGGGGGACGATTTCTGCCGCTTTCTGCCGGGGAGTGACCTGCTGCAGCCGATCTTCGCCCTGGTGCGCTTCATCGTGGGGATCGAGTTCGAGTTCGACCTCTGCATCATCCTGAAGCGCGACCAGGTCCCGGGCTGCCGGCTGGGGAGCCAGGTGGGAGGGTTCGCGCCGCGACTGGGGTGGAGCACCTGGGTAAAGGCGCCCGGGGTGGAGCTGCAGGAGGACCAGCGGGCGGTCTTCGAGGAGCCCGACGCCTTGGCAACACATTAACCTGCTATTTCATTGCGGTTCATTTCAGGAGGGAAGCACATCATGGCGAGGAACAGTCTCAAGTCTCTGATCGCGAAGTTGAACGACACCTGCCGCACGGCGCTGGAACAGGCCGCGGGTTTCTGCCTTGCGCAGACCCACTACGAAGTCGACCTGGAACACTTTCTCTGCAAGCTCCTGGATGCCCAGGACTCCGACCTGCACAAGATCCTGCGCTACTTCGAGATCAACGAGTCGCGGCTGAGGGGCGACCTGGCCCGGGCCCTGGACGGCTTCAAGACTGGCAACGCCCGCACCCCGGCCCTCTCTCCCCGCATCCCCAAGATGATCCAGGACGCCTGGCTGGTGGCCTCTATCGATCACCAGGCTCAGCAGGTAAGAAGCGGGCACATCCTGATCGGCATCCTCTCCGACGACGAGACCGCCCGGATGCTCTTGAACTCCGCCGAGAGCCTCAGGAAGATCTCGCTGGAGACCCTGTCCCAGAATCTGCGCGACATAACCGCCGGCTCGGCCGAGGACAAGGCGGAAGGATCCCGGCAGGGAGCGGGCGCGGGAGCCGCGGACCCCGGGGCGCCCCCGGCGGCCGGCACCAAGGCGCTGGACCAGTTCACCGTCAACCTGACCGAGAAGGCGAGAAAGGGCGAGATCGACCCGGTGCTGGGGCGCGATTTCGAGGTGCGCCAGATGGCCGACATCCTGATCCGGCGCCGCCAGAATAACCCGATCCTGACCGGCGAGGCCGGGGTAGGGAAGACCGCGGTTGTCGAGGGGTTCGCCCTGAAGATCGTCCAGGGCGACGTGCCGCCCCCCTTGCGCGGCGTTGAGATACGGAGCCTCGACCTGGGGCTCCTGCAGGCGGGCGCGGGCATCAAGGGTGAGTTCGAGAACCGGATGAAGTCGGTCATCGCCGAGATCAAGTCCTCCCCGATCCCCATCATCCTCTTCATCGACGAGGCGCATACGCTCATCGGCGCCGGCGGCGCCGCCGGCACCAGCGACGCGGCGAACCTGCTGAAGCCCGCCCTGGCGCGCGGCGAGCTGCGCACCATCGCCGCCACCACCTGGGCCGAGTACAAGAAGTACTTCGAGAAGGACCCGGCGCTCACCCGGCGCTTCCAGGTGGTGAAGGTGGAGGAGCCCGACGAGGTGAAGGCGGTCATGATGATGCGCGCCATCGCCCCCTTTTTGGAGAAGCACCACAAAATCACCATCACCGACGAGGCCCTGATCGACTCGGTGCGCCTGTCGCACCGCTACCTGCCGGCACGCCAGCTCCCCGACAAGTCGGTGAGCGTGCTGGATACCGCCTGCGCCCGGGTGGCGATCGGGCTTAGCACCAACCCACCCGAGATAGAGGACCTGACGCGGCGCATCTCGGCCATTGAGCGCGAGATCCGCATCCTGGAGCGCGAGGCGGTCATCGGCCACCTCCACGACGAGCGGCTGGCCAAGCTGGCGCTCGAGAAGGATGCCGCTGCGCAGAGTCTGGTGGCTCTCACCGAGAAGTGGGGCAAGGAAAAAGAGGTCGCCACCAAGGTAGCGGCGCTGCGCGTCGAGGTGCATGAACTCTACGACAAGGACCCTGCCCAAGCCGGGCTTACGGCCAAGCGCGCGGAACTGAAGGAAGCCGAGGCGGAGATGGTCGCCCTGCAGGGGAACAACCCCCTGGTGCAGATCGCCGTCACCCCGCAGACCATCTCCGACGTGATCTCCGGGTGGACCGGCATCCCCACCGGCCGGATGCTGGCCGACGAGATCCAGACCGTCATCAACCTGGAGAAGCACCTGGGCGAGCGCATCATCGGACAGGATCACGCCCTGTCCGCCATCGGGCAGATGATCCGGACCGCGCATGCGGGGATGGACGACCCCAGTAAGCCGACCGCTGTCTTCATGTTCGCCGGCCCCTCCGGCGTCGGCAAGACCGAGACCGCGCTGGCCCTCTCCGAGCTCCTTTACGGCGGCGAGGACAACGTCATCACCATCAACATGTCCGAGTACAAGGAAGCGCACAACGTCTCGCTTTTGAAGGGCTCACCCCCGGGCTACGTCGGCTACGGCGAGGGTGGCGTGCTGACCGAGGCGGTCAGGAAGCGCCCCTACTCGGTGCTCCTTTTGGACGAGGTGGAGAAGGCGCACCCCGACGTCATGGAGCTTTTCTTCCAGGTCTTCGACAAGGGGACCCTGGAGGACGGCGAAGGGCGCAAGATCGACTTCAGGAATACCGTCATCATCCTCACCTCGAACCTGGGGACCGACCTGGTCATGAAACTCTGCGCCGACGAGGAGACCCGTCCCAGCTCGCAGAGCCTCTCCGAGATGCTGCACCCCGAGCTGATGAAGCACTTCAAGCCGGCGTTTCTGGGGCGCCTGAAGATCGTTCCCTATTATCCGATCACCGACAGCGTCATGCGGCTCATCGTGAAGCTGAAGCTGGACCGCATCTCCCAGCGGATGCTGGCGAACCGCAACGTGATTTTCAGCTACGACGAGGCGATCATCGACTCCGTTGCCAGACGCTGCACCGAGGTGGACTCCGGCGCGAGGAACGCGGACCATATCCTCTCCAACACGCTATTGCCGGAGATGTCCAACGAGATACTGGCAAGGATGGCGGCCGGGGAGCAGATCAAAGAGGTGAAGGTGAGGCTTGTTGGAGATGGGTTTTCCTTTGAAGTGAACTGAGTCTTATTACTTATGGGAGGTGTCTATGCAATGCGTAGAGTATGTAGCAGGAAAAATAGGCTGGCATCATTATCACGACGCATGGATGTGGTGGAACAAATTTAAGCCTCCTGGTTACAATAAAAATCGTGATAATGGAGATTCTCATGCTCCCAAGAAACACGATATCCTCGTTTACGATAGCGGCCTTCCAGGTTCTGGCGGTTCTGGCCATGTCGCGTGGATAGACAGTGTTGATGAACATAAAAGAGTAATCCACATCTCCGAGGCTAACTTTGAACGTAAAGGCCAAGTTGGACAACGCACGATAAGTTATTCGATTAGTCATGGAAAGTATAGTTTGTCTGCCAGTCACCTGTATGGGTGGCTGAGCACCTGACCTTCCGAAACCGGGGCGGTGTGCCAAGTCCTAGATCTAACCCTGCAAGGACATTAACGGACAAATCATAAGCGCGCTAGGAGGAGAACATGGGTAATAATGTTTCTTGTTCAAGGACAATAGATGTTAACGAATTTACTCGTATTTTAAAAGCACATGGAGGTCAATTTTCTGAACAGGTTGCTAATAATCCTAAGCTCATTCAAGCAACAATTGATGTGATGAAAGCTGCTGGAGAAGCTTTTGAAGATCCAATTGGTTTGATAGGTGATTCATCTTCTTTAGTTGATGAGGTTACTTCCAAAACAAATTCAGATAAAAATGTAAAACAGGCTGTAAAAGGCGTAAGCGTAGTGCTAAACGAAGGTAAATTAGTGGCTAATTTGGGTAAGGTCAATAAACTCACGTCAACAAGTGGAATACTGATTTTTGTAGGGGCAACGGTAGTTCAAAAAACTGGTCTTGCACTAAGTCTTTCTGGTGACAATGAAGAAAAAGCCAAATGCTATGGGGCATTACTTGAATTAGGTGGAAATGCTGCAGTGACGACGGTAACTGGGCTTGGAACTGGTCCAATGGCATTGCTGACGTTAGCCTCTTTGACCGCTGCTACGATAGGAGCTTATAACGAATGCAAAGTCGTATTGTGAGCCTTCTGGAAGGCGGAGGGGGGGCCGGTATGCCGGTTCGGGGCGGTGACCATTCGCAGCATACGATGTAATTGGGAGTTTCCGATGACTGATGTAAATGGTGTGCCTGAAACGGTAACAATTCCCATAACGACCGCCCTGCATATCGCCCTTACCCTTCACCAGGGCGGCCAGAGGGACGAGGCCGAGATGCTGTACCGCCAGGTCCTTGAGGTGAGTCCCGACAACCTCGATGCCCTGAACTACCTGAGTTTCATCTGCCACCGCCAAAAGCGCCGGGAGGAGGCGGCGGGGCTCATCGAGCGGGTCATCGCCTTAAGCCCGCTCAACGCCGATGCCCACAACAACCTGGGCAACGTCTACGAGACCATGGGGGAGGACGACAAGGCCGAGGCCCTGTTTCGCCGGGCCATCGAACTGGACCCTCAGCACGCCCAGGCGCACAACAACCTCGGGGTGGCCCTGGCGGGGCTGGGAAAATACCAGGAGGCCATCGCCGTGTACCGGCAGGCCATCCAGCTCGCGCCGGGAACCGGGGAGTTCAGCTACAACCTCGGTAACGCCCTCTGCAAGACCGGGGAAATCGATGCTGCCATCGAATGCTATTACGCGGCCACCAAGGCCAATCCCGACCACTTCGGCTCCTGGCAGGGGCTGGCCCGCATTCTGCGGAAGGCCGGACGTGCGGAAGAGGCGGTGCAGGTGTTCGACAACCTGATCCAGCTAAAGCCGGAAGACCCCATTTTTCCGTATCTGCGCGCCGCCTGCCTGGGCGACGCGGCGCCGGACCGGGCCCCCGACAACTATGTGACCAACCTCTTCGACGATGCTGCGGACACCTTTGACCGCCACCTGGAAAACCTGGAGTACCGGGGACCGGCTCTTTTGGCCGAGACGCTGGCCGAGGCCCTGCCGGAACCCGGCGGGCAATTGAGCGTTCTGGATGCCGGTTGCGGCACGGGTCTTTGCGGACCGATCCTGCGCCCCTACGCTGCGGGCCTGGTCGGCGTCGACCTGTCCGAGGGGATGCTGAAGGTCGCAGCGGACCGCCAGGTCTACGACGACCTGTACCTTGTTGAATTGACACGGTTCCTGGAGCAGCAGGACCGGTTATTCGACCTGATCGTCTCATCGGATACCCTTTGCTACTTCGGCCGCCTGGATCAGGTGTTTCAAGGCGCGGCAAAGTCATTGAAGCCGGGAGGGAGCCTCTATTTCACTCTTGAAGGCGCTGGAGAGGGAATCAAGGACTTCCATCTTGAGAGTTCCGGCCGCTATCGCCATGCGACCGGGTATGTGAGACAGATGCTGAGGGATGCGGGCTTTATGGCTCACGTGGAGAGAGAGGTCGTGTTGCGTAAGGAGGCAAAGGAACCGGTATCCGGACTCTTGGTGTTGGCACGCAAGGCAGAAGTTTAAGGGAACTGGTGCCTGCAGATTGAACTGCAGCAACCAGGGCGAAATTTAAGGATCAGATCATGGCCAAATTCAGTCAGGATAGGCGGCACATCAGGATTGCTACAGTACTCGGCAAGGATGTGCTGCATGTGGAATCCTTGAACGGTACCGAGGGGATGTCGCGACTTTTCAATCTCGATCTCGATTTGATTTCAGAAAAGCAGGATATTTCTTTTGAGGACATCATTGGCACCGGTGTGACCATCACCGTTGATCTGCTGTGGGGCGGCAAGCGCTTTTTCCACGGGGTGGTGAACCGCTTCGTACAGGTGAACGGTGGCGGAACAGTCGGTGACGATACCCGCGTCTCACAATACCGGGCAACAGTGGTGCCCTGGCTCTGGCTGCTCTCCCGCAGCGCCGAGTCGAAGATCTATCAGAACCTGTCAGTTCCCGACATTCTGGAAAAGATCTTCAAGGACCAGGGATTCTCGGACTACGAGCTGAAATTGCAAAGAACCTATCAGTCGCGCGTGTACTGCGTGCAGTACCGGGAGACGCATTTCAACTTCGTGACGCGCCTCATGGAGGAAGAGGGGATTCACTATTTCTTCGAGCATTTAAACGGGAAACACAAGCTGGTCCTTGCCGACAACCCCCAGGCCAATGCCCCCTGCAAGGAGCAGAGGAGCGCAAGCTACCAGATCGAAAAAAGCGGCCAGAGGGATGAGGACATCATCACCTCGCTGGGGAAGACGCTGGAAATCCGCTCCGGGCAGTACGCCCTGAACGACTATAACTTCGAGATACCCAACACCGCGCTGTCGGTGGAACTGGCCGGTAAACAACACGTCGGCCCCGGTACCCGGGAGATTTATGATTATCCGGGCAATTACGGGAAAAAAGCCGAAGGCGACAGCATCGCGCGGGTGCGCATGGAAGAGGAGGAGGCCCAGATCGCGACGATTACCGGGACTAGCAACTGCCGGGCCTTCGCCACCGGCTACCGGTTCACCCTCACCAATTTCTACCGCAAGGACATGACCGGCAAGGAGTTCGTGCTCACCACGATTCAGCACCATATCCGGCAGGGAGTCCAGGCAGGTGCCTCCTTTAGCTACGAGAACAACTTCACCTGCATCCCCGCGGACGTGCCGTTTCGGCCGATCCGCGTGAGCCCCAAGCCGGTGGTCCAGGGGGCGCAGACCGCGGTCGTGGTCGGGCCGCAGGGAGAGGAGATCTTTACCGACGAGTTCGGCCGGGTGAAGGTGCAGTTCTACTGGGACCGCGAAGGAAAGAAGGACGACAAGAGTTCCTGCTGGGTCAGGGTGAGCCAGCTCTTCGCCGGCACCAACTGGGGCGCCATTTTCATCCCCCGGGTGGGCCAGGAGGTCATCGTCGATTTCCTCGAGGGGGATCCGGACCGCCCTCTTATCACCGGGCGGGTCTACAACGGGGTCAACAAGCCCCCTTACGAACTCCCCGCCAACAAGACCAGGAGCGCCATCAAGACCAACTCAAGTAAGGGTGGCGGCGGCTTCAACGAGATTCGTTTCGAGGACAAGAAGGGGGAGGAGCAGCTCTTCATCCACGCTGAGAAGCAGCAGGATGTCCGGGTTAAGGTGGACTCGCTGGAGTGGATCGGCAACGAACGGCACCTCATGGTCACCAAGGACCAGTTTGAGAAGGTAGGGGGCGACAAGCACCTCGAGGTGACCGGAGACCAGAACGAGAAGATCGGCGGCACCATGTCGATTACCATCGATCAGGATCTGCAGCAGAAAGTGAGCGCGAAGCACGCCTTGGACGCCGGCCAGGAGATCCATCTCAAGGCGGGGATGAAGATCATCATCGAGGCCGGCACCCAGATCACCCTGAAAGTCGGTGGCAGTTACATTGACATAGGGCCGGCCGGGGTCTCCGTCAAGGGGCCCATGATCAACGTCATCGCCGACGCCATGGTTAATATCAAAGGTGCCATGGTCAACCTCAACAGCGGCGGTTCCGCGAGTTCCGCCGGTTCCGGTTCCGGCGCCTCGCCGGAAAAGCCGAAGGTCGCCAAGGAAGCGGACAAGGCCGATCCCGGCAAGGTAGATAAACCGACACCACCCAAACCTAAGACCATAGGGCCGCAGGCGGCGGCACTTAGGTCGGCAGCGGAGAGCGGCGCGCCCTTTTGCGACACCTGACCGTCCTAAGCTGCCGGCCCGTGAGGCTGGAGAAAAATGATAGAACCTAAAGCAGTACAAGCAATAAAAGCGCAGCTCTTTGCAGGGCAGTCGGCTAATGTATTCGCCATCTTGGATGGAGCCTCAGTCCCTGACCTGCTGGCATATCTGGCGTCTTTTAATCCGGAGCATATCTGTCTTTACCGTGGGGAACTGGAGCCAGATATGGCCGAAATGGCCCCATACCTGGCTGTTCTTGTGCCGAACTCTCCTTTCACCGATTGGCTGTTTGGCAACGGATGGGGAGAGCACTGGGGCATTTTCGGCAGCGCCAAGGGCGACCTGCCCGCCCTGAGGAAGCATTTCCGGAAGTTCCTGATGGTGTACGATGAAGCGGGCAAGTCCCTCTACTTCAGATATTATGATCCAAGGGTGCTCAGGGCTTATCTGCCGACCTGCAACCCTGAGGAACTGAAAACTGTGTTCGGTCCCGTTGAATCCTACCTCGCTGAAGACGACGAACCGAGTTCGGGATTGAGCTTTGCCTTGGTTAATGGTGCCCTGCAGCAAGCGGATTTTCTGGTTTGATACCCTGACCCAAACCGTGGTCATGAATTCCCGAGGTGTTGATGTTACTGGTGCGCATTCAGCAAATGGAAGACCTGTCGCAGCGCTTGTTGAAGGACGAGCATCAGAGCTTAGTTGTGCCTGTTGCCAGTGCCCCTGCGCCTCGGACCGCTTTAGTGGTGCGGGCCGAGCAAGCACAGGCACTGAGGGTCAGTCAATACCTCGCCTTTGAAAAAGAGACGGCACAGTGGCTTCTGGAGGAATTCCCGGACCACTGCGCCATGCTGGGGGAAAACGGCGTTCGCGACAAGGTCCGGGGCTTGGTCCAGGTCGCCGGCAGATACGGTTTCCGCAGTCAGGCCGACGCCATGCGCTTTATTTTCATCAGCTTCCTGCTGGGGCCGGATTTCGAGTTGGTGCCTGAGCGCGATTGGATCAAGGAAATCCTGGACAGAAAGGGTGCCGATCCGGGTGCCAGAATGGACGAACTTTTCGAGCAGATTGCGCTTCGTCTGGAAACTCTGGAAGATCCGTCGCTGCTTTAGCTAAAAAGAGGGACGCAAACGATGCAGCAGGCAGCAAAGCCGCTTTCAAGACAGGCCGCGCAGGAGGCGGACGATGACTTCTACAGGCATCATCCGGAACTTATGCAAAACGACAAGCGCGTCCCGGTCGATGCTACGGACCCGAAACAGGCCAAGCTGCGCTCTGATTGGCTCAAGAGTTATGAGAAGCACGGAGGCAAGGTCGAGAAAGTCTCGGGCAAGGAGGCCGCCAAAAAGGTGCGCAAGGCCAACCACAAGGCCAAAAAGAAGTCGAAGGTGACTGGCGTCTCCGGCGGGAGCACTGCCTGCTCCGCTAAGGGAGTGCCGCATACCTCACAGCACACTGTAGTGTCGGCGCCGAAACCGGCTGCCCATGCCTCCCCGAACTGCGACCTGGTTGCCCTAGATGTCCAATGCGAACACGGGCGCAAGCCGGGGCGGGCCGGCATCCTCATGGTGGTACCCAGTTCCACTGCGTCGCTGGGAGACAAAATAGCCGGGACCCTGAAGATGAAAGGGGGCTGTGGCAGCCACCCCGGCTGGTCGGTCGGAGGGACCTGGACCTCTGAAGGCAAGGGGAGCAGCTTCCACTTCCTGGCCAAGACCTGGGCCCCTGCCGCGGCCGGGCTCTTTGGCCTGGAAGGCATTTCTCCCCATGTCTACCGTGTCCGGGCCAATGCCTGCGGCGGCGGGCCTCTTGTATACGAAGTCCAGGCCTATCCGCCCGGCCAGGTTTCCTTCAAAATCGACGTCCGCAAGATGATGGATGGAGTCTACTACGCACTCAAGCATCTTCCGATTCCGGAGGAGCGCCTCAAGGAGTGGGATAAAAAATGGCTTCAAGGTGCCGTGGAATACAGCGGGGCTTGGCAGGAGGACGAAGGCTCCTGGAAGGTGTTCTACGAAAAATCGTGGACCGGAGGTTTCGACCCTTTTTTCTGCCTGGGATATAAAGGTCCCATCTACCCCATGACTCTGGTGCCCGGTTGGCTGTCAAAATGGGTGAAGGCCGGCCTTTTTTTCGAGATCAAGTTCAGCGCCAAGGTCAAGTGCGGCGTGAAAGGCAAGTACTGGCCTCATAACGGAGAAGACTCCTGGCACGAAAAAAACATCTCGGGTGGCGGCAGTGGAGGTGGTGGCCTGTCACTGGAGTTGAAGCTTGCCAGTTCCGAGGTCGTTGAAGGAGAGATCGTTGGTGAGACAGGGATATCTGCCGACGTTATCGCATCCAAGGAGGCGACGGCAGAGGCCAAGTTGTCCATAGATTTCGACGGGGTAAAGGGAAACATCACTTTGAAGGCCTTGTGGGGGGTGGTGGAATTCAAACGTGAATTTCAACTGATTCAAAAACGTGAAATCTACAAACATGACTGGCATCTCGGCAAGGAGGATTAATATGGCAGGTCTCTGGCTGATACTGGAAATTGAAGCTGCGGCAATTGCCGTCACTGTGGAATTTAACGGAGTGACCCTGTCGCACGGCTCCTTCCAGGAAACAGTGCGGCAGTCCTCCAAAATAAACGGTTGGGCCCTGTCTGGGGAAAACCGGATCCAGGTGCTTCTGGCCAAGCTTCCTCCTCTCAAACGTGCGGCCAAAGCAGAGCCCGAGCAGAAAAGTGCTTTGCCGCCCCGATTCCTGTTGCGCCTGCGCGAGGTCGCACCGGGAACCCCGGACGAGCAGGACCGACGGGTCTTGGAGTATGTCTGGGATACGGCCACTCAGCCCTTGCTGGGTCTGGTCCCCGTGACGGTATTCGAGCAGAGCTTCCCCGCCAGTCCGGTTGCCGAGTGGAGTTGGACTCAGGCTACCCCGGTGATTAGGGTGACTGCAGAAGACAGAGAGGCTATTGCGGAATTACTGCAAAGGTTGCAGCATCAATTCAGCATTAAGGCGGTCGTCGGGATCATATCGGTGCAAAAGACACAGATCGTCGAACAGGCAATTGCCCTGGGGCTTGAGCCGCAGAGGATGCTGGAAGGATATGAACATTTTCTGAAGGAGCGCATGTCGTCTCCAGGCTGGAAGGTGCTTCCTTTCGAGGGCAAGACATTTATGGTGATATCTCAGGGTAATGGTAGGATGCAGCGCATTACCGATGCCAAAGGCGCTCCTCCTATAGTGACGACCTCCGAACAGGGAATCTTCACCCTGGACCCCTATGTCTCAAAAATCAACGGGCGTTGGGTGATCGTGCGATGAGAGGTGCGGCATGAAATCAGCTCTGCAGGGGTTGGCCATGGTAGCCATTTGTGCTGCCGTCGGTCTTATGATTCTCGGTTGGAAACTGCGCCAAGCCGAGCAGGCCTACCTGGCGAGGCCGACAGTTTATGGCAAAATCACTTCCATTGAGGTGGTCAAGAAGGCTAAGGAGATTGCATCTGCTGTTGCCAGTGGTGGCATGCAGGAGCACTGGTTTGTCGAAGTAAGTTATGAGTACGTCGTGAATGCCCAGACTTATGTGGGGCATCGCCTTTCGAATTCGTCCAGTTACGAGAGCGCTTTGTTGCACAAGAATCCCAGCCAGAAGCTGACCGGCTACCTGCAAAAATATCCGGTTGGCAGTTCGGTCCCGGTTCACTACTCAGTCCGGCTACCGGACAAGGCTTTTCTTGAGATTGATACGTGCGGCTCCAAAAACTTTGCGCTGGCCGGTTCTTTGTCGTTGCTGCTGGGAGTGGCCGCCCTGGTTAGCAGCTATCGGGTGCCGTGAAAGGGGTTGATCATGATGCCGGTTGAACCCTCCTGTCTTTGGTGTCTGTCATTATGCTGACCTGAGTCCGTCGTGGCGAACGTTCCTGGTTCCGTATGCCAAGATCAGCGCCGCCAGAGGCTGGGTGACGATGAGGACGCGCATTGCCGGGCTGCGCCTAAATACGCTCCTGGGGTGTTCCACCTGGAATCCGACCTAGGATGCGAAAAACAGCACTTTTACAATTTTCCAGGGAAGTGGCCGCGCTCATGCTGAGAATAAGAAACGAACAGATGGCTTCGCTGGCAGCGGGAATGGGCAATAGGCTGGTATTTGAGTCTGCCGGCCTGCTTCGCGCCAGAGAATCGGAATGGTGCCGGGCCAGAACCGAGGAGGAGTTGCACCAGTTCATTCTCGACATGGTGGTATTCGCGCACGAGCACAAGATTTTTGCGGCCAAGAATATCCAGGCTTTGATGTTATGGCAAATAGAGCGTGGTTTCACAGTGCCGTTGTCCGGGTATCGCCAGTTCGTGTTGCAACGGGAAAATTTTTACGAAGAGTACCGAATGGGCCAGTTCTACGACGCTATTACCTACAAGGTCAACTTGGTCAAAATTTCACTGAACGCAGACACTGAAAGTTGAGGGTAAACTCATGTATTCAGGCAAAATAACAAATATTCCGGCTGACTCCAACGAGTCCGCCAGCGGAGCGGGCTCCACTACCGAGCATTGCAAGGGCGGCATAAAAAAGGACCCCAAACAGATAAAAATACGGTTTAGACTGTTTTTCGACGGGACCGGGAATAATAGGACGAACGTGGGGTTGGGAGAAAACGGAGCGACGCTCATTGGCAATGACAGCTATTTCGCCGCTGAATCGAATGTTTCAAGGTTGGAACAACTCATTACCAAGGACAAGGTGGCCGATCATTCGTTTTCCGCTTACGTAGAGGGCATCGGGACGCAGGATAGCGGCCGCGACATACCCGAGGGCATGGCCTTGGGGACAGGACTCACCGGCGTCACAGCAAAGGTTGAGGCGGGTTTCGAAAATCTGGTAAGCCGAATCGTCAGGCTGCCAGGTGGAGTCAAAAGGATCGAGTACGTCCACCTTGACGTGTTCGGTTTCAGCCGAGGCGCAGCGGCCGCGCGTAATTTTGTTTATGCCACCCTGATGAACTCCGGCGACACCTTGCGGGACAGGCTAACTGCCAAGGGCTTTACCGTTGGCAAGATAGAAGTCAAGTTCATGGGCTTGTTCGACACGGTCGCATCGTACGGTGTAGTCCACAAGAATGATTCGTCTGATCTGAATCTTGATGCGGTAAAGAAAGCGGAACGGGTAGTCCAACTCGCCGCCGCAGAGGAACACAGGAAAAACTTTAGACTGACCAATATCGCCAGCGCGAAAAAGAAGGGTTTACAGATATTTCTCCCTGGGGTCCACTCCGATGTGGGCGGGGGTTACAATGAGCTTGGTGACGCAACCGAGGAAAAGCTGCAGATTCTCGACCTTGACGGGCTTTTCGGACTAAATAACGCGGGCAAGTCTGCGCTGGAGCGGGAGCAGAGGTGGCTACTGCAGTCTGGTTGGTACTCGCAGGAAGAGATCAACGCTGTCAGTTCCTTCAATGAGTTGACAGTGACGCGCAGGGGCATATCCAACAGGTACAGCTACCTGCCGCTTCTGCTTATGAGCCGCCTGGCGGGTGAGGCGGGCGTAGCGTTCAGCCCAAGGATTGAGACGACCTATCCGGTGCCAGAGAAGCTTAAGGTTGCTAGGAAGGAAATTGACAGCTATGTGGCGGGCGTGTCCGGGGGAAGGGAGTCTCATGCCGATGACTGGTTCAGGTCGAGCAGCCCGATGATGAAAGATTTAAGACATCGGTTCCTGCATTTCTCCGCTTTTTTCGGCTCGACTGCCGGCGCCAATGAGCCTCAATTCACCGACGACGACCCGGTCCACGGACGCAGGGAAAGGATTATCCAAAATGGCTAAATTTTGCGCGATCCTAATATCCGTTTTGGTCATCACGGTGCTTTTATTCGCGGTACAAGGAAAGGCAAGCATGGACAAATATCAGTGGCTCCCCAGCGAATCAGCTTACCACTCTTACCCGATGCAAATCGTGAAGGGCGACTTCATTTTCAAGGATCGGTCTACGATTTACCTACCCGCCGGCAAGGTGGTCAACAACGGATGGGGAGAAATAGGGTCTAACCATCTGGTCGGCGACAAGCTCAAGCCGCTACCGTGTGAACTAAAGCTGTCGTGGTTCTCGTACACCGAAGACAAGTTTTATGCTGGAGACTTCACGTTGCCGTTCGACAAGATTAAGGCTCTGTTTAAGGCGGGGGTGCTAAGTTCGAGCACGGGACAGAAGATCTCCTATGAAACCATCATCGTCGGGCTGGCGCCTGGGGGGTGTGTGTCCATCTGGCTCGAAACAGAGGGGTTAGTTCTGGAAGTTGCAACTTTTCAAGCAAGTGAGGTAAAGCTTGATTGGAAATCGGTGCTTGATAACGAACACGTCTCTCGCAAAGATTACATACACATGGTTCTGGAAGAGGCCTTGGGACAAGATGGGCTGGTTGAACTTAAGATTAAGGGGATCCCCGAAAACCTTTCGGAAGTGCACCGGAAGCAGTATGATTGGGCTCCTGAAGTTGCCGGAGCGAAGCTGCTCGCATTGAAACTTAAGACCAACAACGGAGAGTATGAAACCTTCAACTCGTTGGTGGGACCTCGTGACCGCGTCAATCGAGCGGTGCCGAAGACCATTTACCTTGATTGGCAGGATGCACAGGGGGCGAAGTTCACCTTTGAGGCCGAATTATCTGAGGGAGAAGCGATACAAGCCTATGACAAGCTTGGTACAGGCAAGGAGAACGTGAAGATGAAGCTGTTACTAGAAATTAGTCAGAAGACCCACGATCTGGAGATATCCCTCATGAGCCAGCAGTACCTTCTTAAGCTGGAAAGGGTAAAGGTCAAGGTGAATTCAATCTAGCCGTGTTATGGACGCATGAATCTATCAGAGGATAAGGTTTTTTTGCTGATACAACACCTAAGGAGTGCCAAATGCCCAAACAAGTAGTAAACGGTGCCATGCTCAAGTGCAGCATGGGGATGGCCCCCGGCACCCTGGTGGTGTTGCCGATGAACATGGTCATGTGCGGCAACCAGCCGGCGGCCAACATCCTGGACCACATCCCCATGATGAACATCATGCCATTCGGTATGTGCCAGTCGCTCGCCAACCCGACCGTCGCCGCAGCGACCGCTGCCGCCATGGGGGCGCTGACTCCCATGCCGTGCATTCCCAACACGCCGGCCCCCTGGATCCCGGGCTCGCCGACCGTGATGCTTGCCCATAAGCCGTCGCTAAACGATACCTGCAAGTGCATGTGCGCCTGGGCAGGCGTTATTGAAATCACCAATCCCGGTCAGACGACAACGAATATTGCGTAAGGAGCGGGCTATGGCTGATTCTGCTTCCAGAAGACCCTTTGGATTTAATCCGTTCGAAAAAGCCCTCTTTACCCCAGGCCCTTTGGGATGTAACGATGCTGCATCCCCTGATTCGTTTTTTTGGATTCGGAAAGACACCCCCGGTCCATTAGGTTCCAATGATCACGCCGACCCGGAAGTCGCTGCAAAAAGAAAGGAGGAAATTCCTGAGCCCGTTGGACCCCTGCCGAAATTGATGAATATTTCCCAGGCGGGTCTGGACTTTATCTGGAATGAGGAGTATGTCGGCGGAATATCAGAGAAACTTCACTGGCCGGGCGGTGCAAGCGGTGTCACACTTGGAGCGGGATATGATATGAAGGCACGCACGGCGAATGAGGTCTCTTCGGATTTGCTGAGTATCGGCATTGACTACGAGTCTATTGGAAAAGCCTCTCTGGGGGCAGGACTTGTGGGCCAGGACGCTAAAGATTTCGTGCACAATAACAAGCAACTCCTTTCCATTACCGATGCTCAGGCAACAAAACTCTTAAATCTGATTATTCCGGGATACGCGTCAAGGGTGCAAAAGAGTGTGAAAGTCTGCGTGCTGCAACACCAGTTTGATGCCTTGGTCTCATTTGCCTATAACCCGGGAGGTCGCTTTGGTAAGGTGGCCAATCTCATCAATAAAAATGATGTTAACCACGCAATGTTTCAGGTAAAGGCTGCCAATACCTCTGGTGGCAAAGTACTGCCTGGACTGGTAACCCGCCGGGAGCATGAGGTCAACCTTTATCTGAATGGGACTTATGAATCATGAGGTCACAAATTTTTCCGATGGTAAAAACTGCTTTGTTGTTTCTGAGCCTATCTTTGGGGGCTTTGTTCCCCCTGAACGAAGCCAGGTCCGAAGGTCTGACATACGACAATTTTAAAGGTACCTGGCAGGTTTCGAGCGCAAATATAGATACCACGCTGTCCAGAAAGGCCAACTACAATTATAACGACCCCAGGTTGCTCGGACGCCTGGTCACTATTGATGATCACGGAATTGTGACTGACTTCCCCGAGGCAAGCGTTTGTCTTGACCCCAGGGCACGACCCTTGACATCGACGATAGACAACGTGGTCGCCATCACAATGGGCAAGACAAAAAAGAAAAATTCGAAATTAAACAGGTTCGATTTGCCCTTTGATACTACCCGAAATTTTCAAATGTGGTGGGTTGGTTGTGGGAAAGGTGATATCGGCCCGGATACTCCTTTTGGTCCGAGTAACGAAAATTGGATAGCCGCTGTATCTCAGGAACAGATTGCCATGCGCTGGTACGATGACACAATCCTCCTGCTACAGCGGCTAACGACTGGAGCAAAACCATACCCCTCCTTCAGTTGTGCTGGGCCTTTAAACTCGACAGAGCGTCAGGTCTGCTCATCGCTCAGCCTTTCTGAACTTGATAAAAGCATTTCACAAGCATTCTCGCAAACAGTTATTAAGCTCAAGAACCAGGGTCTTTCTGCGAAGTTGAGTTCAGTCAGGTCAGCACAAAAAAAATGGGTAATGGAGCGAAACAAATGCGGGGCGGACGAACCGTGCCTGAGGAAGACAATGCATCATAGGCTGGATGAACTGGTAACCTCTGAAGAGTAATGTTGTTTCAGTAGTGCTGTCATATATCAATGACGGCGCTAAAGAACCTGCTCAAAAAGCCAGGAATTGTTTGAACTACCAAGTGAAGGGTTTAATAACTTTCGGAATCTGGCGAAATATGGGCACCCCGGTTGAGCGGGTGGGATGTTGAGCCCAGGCAATGCGCTACATTTACTTGTGTTCAGACTCACTTTTTCTTGCCTGGCTCTGATCACAAGTGGCTCCCGCTGCTTGTTCGCCGCTGAACATCAGCAATTGGTGAAAGGAGGAACCCGATCATGAAACATTGGCAGATGCCCTTTAGATACCTTCTCACGCTGCTGTTGGCTTTTGCTCTGACTGCCTGCGCCGCCCCCAAACCGATACCCACCCGGACCATGGGGTTCGAAACGGGCATGGCGGCACTGGGCGACAATCTTGCCGGGCAACTGGAAAAGTCGAGCCTCGGCAACGTGCTCAACAAGGTCATCGTCAACCCCTTGACCAAAAGGGGGTCGCTGAAAAAGGTCGTCATCGACCCGTTCATCGATACGGATTCCGGCTATCCGGTCAAGATCAACCCGCGCATTAACGCCATCATGTCCGCCGAGATGGCCAAGCGCTTTGCCGTCACCGGGCAGATGGCCCCCGAAAATCTGGAGGTTTCCGAATACGTGCTCTGCGGCATGGTCTCGCTGGAGGAACTGTCGGAAAACAGGGGGAAGGCCTACAAGGTCTATGCGGCGGTGTTTGAAAAAAGCTCCGGAGTGGTGCTCGCATCTGCCGAACTCTATATCGACAAGTTCGAGACGGCACCCATGGATATCTATCGCGACAGCCCGGTCTATCTGAAAGGACAAAATTACGAGGAGCACGTGTCATCGGTCAAGAAAAAGCCCAACGAGATCGTCGAGAAGGGGTATCACGACAAGCTGGAAATGAAATCGATGCGGGTCAAGGGCGATACCCTCTATGACGACAAGGAATTCGGCAAGTCCCTGGACTATTACAACAAGGCGGCCACTATTTCGGGAAGCCCGGAACTGGAGATTCTCAGCGGTCAGTTCACCCTCATGGTGCACCAGGGGCGAATCGACCAGGCCGAGCCGGTGTACGGTCAGCTTTTGAAGGCGAGCATCGCGGAAACCGGCGGGATCGCCACCAAGATTACCTTCAGCCCCAATGCCAAGCAGCCCCTGGAGAGTAAGTCCAAGCTGCACACGGTATACGTGAGACAGGCAGCCCTGCTGCTCGCCTCGCTCCCCGAGTGCAAGGTCACTATCATCGGGCACAGCAGCAGAACCGGGACGGCCGAATATAACGACAAATTATCCCAGCAGCGGGCGGCCTCGATCCAGAAGATGATGGCCTCCTTTGCTCCCGGGGCCGGGCCGAGGGTCCAGGTCATCGGCCGGGGATTCCGCGAAAACATCGTCGGGACAGGGGCGGACGACGTCACCGACCAGATCGACCGGCGGGTCGAATTCAAGTTCAGTTCCTGCGGGCGCTAATCACGCCGTTGGTCTACGATTCCAGCGAGGGATAGTCCATGCATTTCAGATTACGTACCTTTCAAAGGGCACTTGGTGCGGCAAGAATTACCGTGCAGGCAAGGGATTTTTGCTTATCAAGCACATCTTCCAATATAAGTCTCGGCGGTTTGTTCTTATTGTCAGAGGGGCAGGTGCCTGTCGGAATTGGCGATGTCTATAAGCTTACCGTCAATTTGCCTGAGGAAATCGAAGACGCAGGGTTTGTGGTAAATGGGATGGCCATAAGGATACAGGAAAATGGAATCGCATTCAGATTCATCGAAACCGATTCAGATATCCTGCGCAGGCTGTTTTCTTTCATATATCCAGTGAGTTTACTGGCACATTAGGAACCGAATATGTCTCAGAATTCCGTCATCGCAAGTATCGTCAAGGGCAACGGCCCGCAGGGCGAGGTCCGCTTCACCGGTTCCTTCACCATCGGCCGGAGCAAGGAGTGCGAGTTCTCCGTCAAGGAACCCTCGGTAAGCCGCAGGCAGCTGGCGGTCGAGTTCGACGGCGCGCGCTGGTGGCTCAAGGACCCGGGGAGCGGCAACGGCTCCTTCTTGAACGGCGCGCGCATCACGCTCCTCGAACTTTCCGACGACGCGGTCATCGAACTCGGCGCAGGGGGCCCCCAGGTCCTGCTGACGCTGGCGAGAGCCGAGGAAACCACCTCTGCCGTCTCTGCCAAATTCCTGGACCAGCCGATCACGGAAACGGTGGCGCTCGGCCCCTCGGGCCACCCCAAGCCCGACGGCTACCAGCGGCCCCACTTCGACACGGAGACCCAGGTGATCCGGCACTACCTCGACAAGCCGAAGGACGAGCCGGCTGGCGAGCAGACCATGATCATCCGCCGTGCCTTCAGCCGCGAACACAAGGCCAAGTCGAAAAAGTACCAGTACCTGATCGGGGTCGCGCTGCTGGCGCTAATCGCTGCCGGCGGCTTCATCCAGTTCCAAAAGCAGAAGCTGGAAAAGATGCGCGCCACGGCCCAGGATATCTTCTACCTGATGAAGACCCAGGAACTGCAGATCGTGCACCTGGAGGACGTCGTGCTTTTGAAGGCGGACCCCCAGCAGGTCGCCGACCTCAGGGCCAAACAGGACAAGTTCAAGGGGATGGAAAAGGAGTACGACAACTTCGTCAAGGAGCTGGGAATTTACGGAAAGCTCTCCGACGAGGACAAGGTCATCATGAAGGTGGCACGCATCTTCGGGGAGTGCGAGGTCGCCATGCCTCCCGGCTTCGCCGACGAGGTGAAACGCTACATCGCCATCTGGAAGTCCTCGGACCGGCTCAAGAAGGCGCTGGCCCGGGCCGAGGAAAAGGGGTACGCCGAGCTGATCATGAAGGTGATTGCCGACAATAACCTCCCCCCTCAGTACTTCTACCTGGCGCTGCAGGAGAGCAACTTCGACGAGAAGGCAGTGGGCCCCCCGACCCGTTTTGGCTGCGCCAAGGGGATGTGGCAGTTCATCGCCCAGACCGCGGACAGCTTCGGGCTGAAGATCGGCCCGCTCTACGACCAGGGGGTCTACGACCCGCTGGACGAGCGCTTCAATACGCTGAAGTCCACGGTCGCCGCCATGAAGTACATCAGGGATCTGAACACCAGCTACGCCCAGGCCTCAGGGCTCCTGGTGCTCGCCTCCTACAACTGGGGTGACGGCAACGTCCGCAAGACCATCGGCTCCCTGCCGGAAAATCCGCGCGGAAGGAACTTCTGGCAGCTGCTGGCCCAGAAGCAGATCCCCAAGGAGACCTATGACTACGTCTTGCTGATCTTCTCCGCTGCGGTTATCTGTGAGAACCCGAAGCTCTTCGGCTACGATGGCTTCTGCCCGGTCTGCACGCCGCCGGGGCAGCCCGCCCCGGTGCCGGTTGCCGCGCCGGTCAGCAAGGCGTCGTGATAAACCATCAGAATTGACAAACTGCTCCTATCGGTGAAGTACGCTATGAATTACGGACGCTATGTGGTGGTCGACGAGCAGGACATCCTGGGCAAGGGGGCGATGGGGATCGTCTATCGGGCACACGACCCCAGCCTCAACCGGCAGGTCGCCATAAAGGTGCTGCATAGGAAGCTTCTCCATGACGACGAGGCGCTGAAGGGCTTTCTCAAGGAGGCCGCCCTCAATGCCAGTCTCTCCCATCCCAACATCCTCACCATCCTGGATATCGGCGAGGAGCGAGGAGAAGCCTATATCGCCATGGAGCTTTTGGAGGGAAAGCCCCTTTCCAAGGTCATGGCCACGCTGAGCCAGAAGGATATCCTCTCCATCAGCATGCAGATCGCCGACGGGCTCGCCTACGCCCACAAAAAGCAGGTGGTGCACCGCGACATCAAGCCCGCCAACATCATGGTGCTCCCCGACGGTCAGATCAAGATCACCGATTTCGGGATCGCCAAGGGGGGGAGCGCAAGCGGCGAGGAACAGCTGGAAACGCAGACCGGGGTAATCAAAGGGACTCCGGCCTACATGTCGCCCGAGCAGGCCCGGGGTGACTCCAAGAACGTTGACGGACGCTCGGACCTCTTTTCGCTGGGCGTGCTGATGTACGAGATGAGCGTTGGGAAACGCCCCTTTGGGGGGGATGGCAAGGACTTCATAACGGTCTTTGGCGAGGTTCTCAACAAGACCCCCCAGGAGCCGTGTCAAGCGAAGGAAACGGTGGACCGCGATCTCTCTGCAGCAATCATGAAGTCGCTGCAGAAGGACCCCGCTAAGCGTTTCCAGTCCGGCAGCGAGTTGTTCCAGGTTCTTAAATCCTGTGTGAAACCCGAAACAGAGCTGGTTCAAAAGTCAAAAAGGGGGGCGCTCGTCGGCGCCTCGGCTGCAGGCGGGGTCCTTGTCCTGGCAATCGGCGGGTTCTTCCTGTTCCACTCGGGGAAAAAAGCCGCCCCGGTGCCCTCCGCTTCCTTGGTGGCCTCTCCGGCGCCCGCTCTGACGCCTTCTCCGGTGGCCTTACCAGCGACCTCTCCAGCGGCCTCTCCCGTGGCCGCACCCGTGGCCGCACCCGTGGCCGCTCCATTGGCCTCGCCGGCCCCTTCTCCGGCACCCTCTCCTCGACTTTCCTCGCAACCCGCCCCGCGGCGCCCCCTACCTTTGCCGGTCGTTACGGTGTCTCATGGTGCGGCGCCCGTTTTGCGTCCCCCGGCAGCTCAGGTTCCCTTGGTTAAGGAAGCCGCGCCCAAGGTGGCGGTCAAAAAGGTGGCGGGAAAGGCCCAGGCCGCTCCCAAAAAACCGGTCGAACCGGAACCGATGAAACGACAGTCGAGCGCACCCCCGCCGGACAGCGAGGCCCCAGGCCGTAGCGAAGTCCCGCTGACGCAGGTCCCGGCGTCGCAGGCCCCGGGTGCTCCTGCCTCAGCAGCAGGCTCCTCCCAATTTGCCTTTCTTAAGGTCAGCAGTTCCCCCGCAGGGGCCCAGGTCTACCTGAACGGGGCGCTCAAGGGGACGACGCCGCTTAAGTTGCGGCTCAACTTCGGCCGTTACAAGGTTCGCCTTTCACACCCGGGGTTCCAGGACACCACAAGCAGTGTGACGCTCGATAAGATGGCGGAATTCCCCTTCATGCAGGAACTGAAGCCCGAGTAGGGCCTGCTGCCGCTCCCCCGCGCCTTCCCGATGCTAAATACCCGACTGAGTACCCAGCAGAAACCTTTGCGAGAGCCCTTAAATCAGCGGGGGGGGGGGACTGAAGTACGCAACTAATTTTTATATTTATAATGAAATATTCTCAGAGGCTTTTGGGATTGTCACCTGCCAAAGGATAGACTACAGGGCCTTTGATGGTGACTTATGCCTTACGGTCGGCAAGTTTGTACCTTGTTGAGCGATAATGCATTCAAATGTATCTTTTTTGTATCTTGCAGTATATTATTTAACAGGCTGTAATTCAAATGAACGTTGCCCCCGGTGGCCTTTTGGGAAACTACAGTGACTACATAAGTAAGTCAAATCCACCCAAGGTCCAAGGTCTCGTGCACCGGCCCCGTGTCTTCGCGCAGTTGGACCGTTGCCTGGAGGCGCCGGTTGTCTGGGTGAGCGGTCCCGCCGGTTCCGGGAAAACCGCGCTGGTGGCCAGTTATCTCGAAGAGCGCCGGCTTCCCTGTATCTGGTACAAAATGGACGGCAGCGACGCCGATCCCGCAACCTTCTTCTCTCGGCTCGGCCGCGCGCTGCAAAGCTTTCTTCCTCCCGGCGCTACCCCTTTTCCTGTCCTCACCTCTGAATACCTGCACGGCCTCGATGTCTTTGCCAGCCGCTTTTTTGAACAGATGTTGGGAGCCGCGCCCATCCCGGGGCTGCTGGTGGTGGACAACTACCATGAAGTGCCACAGGACGCCGAGCTCCACCTGGTGCTCGCCAAGTCCTTGGCACGCCTCCCGGCGGACCTCAATTTCATCATCCTGAGCCGAGAGCTCCCCCTCGCCAAATTTGCTCGGCTCAGGGCAGGGAAGCAACTCGCCGTCCTCAACCCAGACTCCCTCAAGTTCACCTTGGAGGAAGGCAGGTCGGTCATCGGAAACCTGGCGCCGGAATGCCCCGAGCAAATGAGGGCTTTCTTTCACGAACACACCATGGGGTGGGCCGCCGGTCTGGTACTGATGGTCGAGCATTACCGGCTCACCGAGGGAAGAGAAATCCTCCCTGACATCAGAACTCCGCAGGAAATTCTCGACTATTTCTCCAGCGAACTGTTCGAGCAGGCCTCAGCCGAGCACCAGGATTTCCTGCTGAAGACCTCGGTTTTCAAGGAAATGACCGCCGACATGGCGAGGGAGCTGACCGGGCTGAAGAGTTCGGACAAGGTCCTCTCGACACTGAACCGCAGGCATTTCTTCACCGACCTCTTCCCGAGCTGCAACCCGGTCTACCTTTACCACCCCCTGTTCCTAGAATTCCTCCGCTGCAGGGCGGAGTCCTCCCTGGGAGAGGGAGGCTTCAGGGAAATCCAGCGCGCCGCGGCGAAAATTGCCGAACAGCACGGTCTGGGAGCGGCGGCCGCGGACCTTTATATCAGTTCACGTGACTGGCCGGGGCTCACCAGCCTTTTGGAACAGATGGCGGTCAACGTGATCGCTCAGGGGTTCAGCAAGCAACTGATAGTCTGGCTGGAGCAGGTCCCCCAGGAGGAGTTGAACCGGCACCCCCGGCTCCTTTACTGGCTGGGGATCTCAGAACTGTCCCTGACCCACTGCTCAAAGGCGCGCAGCCGCTTCGAGCTGTCGCTCAGCCTCTGGGACGAGGAGCGCTACGGCGAGGGAGTGTACCTGGCCTGGGCTGCCATTGTGGATTCCTATTTCCTCGAGATGAACGACTGGCACCCGCTGGACGGCTGGCTTTTCTCGCTGGGCGATTTTCAGAAGCGCTACCCGGAGATCCCCACAGGCACGAGCGGGCTCAGGGTCGCTCTCAGCGGATTCACCGCGCACGTGCTGCGCTGCTCCCCCCCGGAAGAGCTGAACCCGTGGCAGGAACGTCTGGCGACACTGCTCCCCCAAACCGACCTCACCACCCGCATGCAGGCCGGTGTGATCAGCTCCCTGCGCCATATCTGGGGCGGCGATTACCACCAGAACCGGCTCCTGCTGGAGCAGTTGCGGGGCGAACTGCGCTACGCCGTCAACCCGGCGCCCTTGCCGGTTTTGACTTTGAAGCTGCTTGAGGCCCTGCACGGCTTCCTGACGGTAGAACCGGGTCAGTGCCGGGCGGCGATCTCCGAAGGCTTGGCTCTCGCCGGGTCAAGCGGCGTTTATGTCTGGAATCACCAATTTCTTTTCTGTGCTGTCGAGATCGCCCTGATCGAGGGGGACTGCGGCGAGGCCCGTTCACTGTTGCGCGACCTTGGGCAGGACCTGGGCGCCGCCAGCAGCCTGGTCCGGTTCCATTATCACCTGCTGAGCGCCTGGATCGACTTTCTGCAGGATGACACGGCCTCCGCCCTGAGCCACCTCGAGGTGGGGCACGGCCCCGTCATGACGCTCGGCAGTCTCTTCTATCAGGGGATCTGGTGCCTGGCGATGGCGCAGGTGAAGTTGAGAAGGAAAGCCTACGAGGAGGCCCCCCGGTTCATCGAGCGGGCGCTGAAGCTGAGCCGGCAAACCGGCAGCAGGAATCTGGAGTTCCTGGCCCTGCTGTACCAGGCCCAGATGCTAAACGAGCTCGGGTACTGCGACGACGCGCTCCTGGCACTGGAAAATGGCCTGCAGATCGGCCGCGACCATAATTATCTGCACTTTACCTGGTGGATACCCTCCGCGCTAGCCGACCTCTGCGCCCTCGCCCTCAGGCACGGCATCGAGACGGAATACGTCCGGCAGCTGATCCGCTGCAGGAAGCTGTTTCCGGCGCTCGCCCCGGTGGACCTCGAGCAGTGGCCCTGGGAGGTGACCATCTACTGCCTTGGCAAGCTCGAGGTGCAGGTGCACGGCGAGTTGCTGAAAATCCAGAAAAAGCCGCTGGAGCTCCTGAAGGCCATCATCACCTTGGGCGGATGCGACGTGAAATATGAACGGATCGCCGACATCCTCTGGCCCGACGCCGAGGGGGACAGCGCCCTGGGCAATTTCAAAATCACCCTGCACCGGCTGCGTCAGCTTCTGGGAGAGAGCGGCCTCGCTTTCAAGGACGGCAAACTGAGTCTCGACACCCGGCGGGTCTGGCTCGACGTCTGGTCCTATGAGCGGACGGCGCTCAAGGCTTCGGCGGAGGTGTGCAAGGCTGGGCATTCCGAGGTGGCACTCGGGCTCACCGAGCGGGCCCGAGCGCTCTACCGGGGGCAGTTCATCGCGGACGACCTGGAGCAGGGGTGGCTTTACCCGCAGCGCGAAAAACTCTCGCGCAGCTATATTTCCATCGTCGCTTATCTCGGAGAGCGCTACCTGTTGGAGGGGAACTCCGAGCAGGCGATCTCCCTCTATGAAAAGGCAGTGGAGTTGGAACCTCTGGCAGAGCTGCTGTACGAGGGGCTGATAAAAGCCTATAACAGCGCCGGATACCAGGCCCATGCCACTCAAACCTACCGCCGCTTTGAAAGCTCTCTTTGGGCAAGCCTGCGTGTGCAGCCGGCGAAGCGCCTGGCCCAGTTGGTCGACTATGCCGCGCTCTGATTGCTTCCTTTTCCGAACTACTTCTGGGTAGATCCCCCCCGTAGTGTCCCACCTGCCGTCGTTCCAGTCGAGGATTCCCCGCTAACAGCAGCGCCGGGCCGCTCCGGTCTCGGTACTTATCCCAACCCCCCACTGCCATTATGTTAAGGACCGTAACTGGGACTGGATTCGGCAGTATCCCCCCTGTGGAACAGGGGGGAAGGCTCGCGTAGCGAGACAGGGAGGTCTTTAGCCCAGGCAAATCACCCCCCTGCCTCTCTTCGTTCGGCTTCCCCCCTATTTCATTGGATGAAGCACCGCCCCTGGTAGCGGATATTCCTAACCTTAACGGCAGGGGACCCCGACCCCGACGGCCGCGTGGTTTGCCCGCACCTGGTTGCAGTTTGCTCTTTAAAAGTATCCAATATGTATCTGCGGTGTAGTTATCTTGAGCCCGCATCCAACTCAGGTGGAGCTGCGCGCAGCCGCCGCGGGCTTTTGGCATTGAAAGGGTATCCCATGTTTTTTCGCTACCAAAGAAAGGCGGCACTGATTTGCTCTCTGGTTTTGCTCTTGGCAGCCGGGGTTCTTTCCCCGGGTCCCCTGAGCGCGGCACGGGAGGAGACCGTGGAGGCGCGCGGCATGGCCCCTTATTCCGGGAGAAAAGATCTGGCCCGGGAACAGGCGCTTTCCGAGGCGTTTCGCCAGGCGGTCCGGCAGGCGGTCGGCGTCCTGGTGGAAAGCGAATCGCTGGTGCGCAACCAGATGCTGGTCACCGACCAGGTGTTTTCCCAGAGTAGCGGCTTCATAAAAAAATACTCCGTCATTTCGGAAACTCAGGAGGAGGGGACCTATACGGTCGACATCCGCGCGACGGTTTCCGAGGGTAAGCTGAAGAAGGCCCTGGACGCCCTCGGTGTGACTGCCCGCAAGATGGGAAAGCCGAAGATCATGCTCCTTGTGACGGAAACTAGCTCCGAGCTAAAAGCTGGTTCCGGCTTTGGGGGAGGGGTTGCCGAGACCTGCATGCATGACATCCTGATCCGGAAGGGGTTTGACCTGGTGGAGCGCCGCGCCCTGCCGAGCGGGAAGGATAACTCCACTGGGGCCGACCCTTCCGCCTACCCGAGTGCCGGGGCGCTTGCCGAGCTGGCCCGCTCCGGAGAGGTGCAGATCGTATTCACCGGTGCCGCAAGTTCGAGATCGACCCCCCTCCCCATTGCCGGCACCGCGATGCACCCCTGCCAGGCGACGGTGTCGGTCAAGGCGGTCAATGCCGACAACGGAGAGGTGCTCGCTTCCTACTCGGCGCAGGCCTCGGCCCCCCACATCAGTACTGCGGCAGGTGAGGCCGCAGCCCTCCAGAAGGCCGCCACAGAGGTGGCCGAGCATATCTCGCAGCAGGTCCTCGCCAACTGGAAGGGAAAGGCCGAAGGGACCCGGATGGTGCGCCTGGCCGTTTCGGGACTGGGCGGCTACGATGAGCTGAGGTCGTTCAAGGCTGCGGTGCGGGAGAAGGTCGAGGGGGTCGAGGAGATCTGGGAGCGCAGCTTTGAAGCGGGCGCAGCCAAGATGGACCTCGAGCTTGCCCCGTCTTCCGCCGATCTGGTGGAGGCCTTATCGTCCCTTTCGGTGCAGGGGAAGCCGGTCAAAATAACCTCCTTTACTTCAAATGTCGTTCAGCTAACCGTCGGAACAAGGAAGGGTACCGCTCAATGAAAAATACCTGCAAGTACGCATTAGTCGTCGCCGCCATTGCCTTGGGCGGGTGCGCCTCCCCGGGTCAGGAAAGCTTTGTGCGCGGGATGACGCTGGAGAAGACCAGCCGCTTCGAGGACGCGGCCAGCCTTTACGAGAACGCCCTGGCCCAGGAACCGCAAAACAAGGAGTACGGCGCGGCGCTGGGACGGGTGAAGGAGGGGCTCGCCTCTCAGTACCTGGCAAACGCCAGAGGGTTTCTCGATACCAAGCCGTTCACCTTCAGCCTGGGGCGCAGCGCCAGAAGTAACGTCGACAAAGCGCTCAAGCTGAACGCCCAGGACTCCAACGCCACGACGCTTTCGGTCGAAGTTAACGGCAGGATGGACCTCCTAACCAAGGAAGCCGACGGGCTCTATGCCGCCGCCGACAAGGCGGTCGCCGCGAACGATTGGCCGCTCGCCCTGGAGAAGCTCAAGCAGATAAGGGCGTTCTACCCGAACTATCTCGACCTTGCCGAAAAGACCTCCGCCACCGAAAGCGCCGCGACCTCCTGGTATCTGAAGGAGGCCGAGAAGGCCAAGGGGAAGGACGACCTGGGGGGGGCCCTGGGCTTTTTGGGGAAGGCGGCCGACCTGCAGCCCAAAAACCGGCAGATAGCGGATTTCGCCAAGGAGCTCTCCGGTCAGAATTCCTCGGCGGGGTACCTCGCCCGGGCTGAGGAGGCGGTGAAGGGGGGAGGGCTGGCAAACGGGGTCGGCTTGGCCCGCAAGGGGCTCCTGCTGGCGCGTGACTCCGTGGCGCGGGCGCCGCTCGACAAGGTGATCGAGACCGCTGCCCTGACTTCTTTTGAGGGGGCCGGCACCGCCCTCAAGGGAAAAAGCTACTACCGCTCCTACAATGACCTCCTGGCCGCCAGGAGCTTCTCCGGTTCCGCCCTTGACCCGCAAAAGTCCTCGGACCTGGTAGAGGGGCTGACTGCTGCCATGCTGGAAAAGGCGGGGAGCTACGAGACCTCCGGGAACCTCGGCAACGCGCTGATCTGGTACGAAAAGGGGCTCAGTCTAAAGCCCGCCAATACTGAGGTCTCCCAGAAAATTTCCGGACTGCACGACAGGATCAGGCAGCGCGTGGTGAAAAAGATCGCCGTCATGGACTTCACCCCGCCCCGAAGCAACGCCGACGCCGGGCGCATCGTCACCGACAACCTGCTCTCCATCATGACCCGGAGCGTCTCCGGTGACATAAAAATCCTGGCCAGGGACGTCCTGGGAGCCCTGCTGAAGGAAATCGAGCTGGGCCAGGCCGGGCTCTACGACATCGAAAGCGCCAAAAAGGCCGGGAAGCTGAAAGGGACCGATGTCTTCATTTTCGGCAACGTCCTCAATTACGAGGTGGAAAAGGAGAAGGTGGACGGGGTCAAGCGGGTGAATGCGGTGGTCGGCAAGAAAAGCATTCCCAACCCCGCCTACGAGGCATGGAGCAAACGCCATCAGTACCCGGACGAGGCCCAGATGAAGACGGCCCCTCCGCAACTGATCGAGGACGAGATTCGGGAGATCATCTCCTACAAGGTCGCGACCCACAAAATGATCGCCAACGTCAGCATCTCGTTTCGCGTCATCGACGTGGAAAACGGGGAGGTCGTCATCACCAAGACCCTGAAGCGCACCAAGGAGGCGGTCGACACCTACCAGGAAGGGGTGGAGTTCGCCAACATACCCTTCAAGGATGTGAAGCTCCCGATGGATAGCGAACTTTTGGCCCAGGTGATGGAGTCGGTGACCGAGGAGCTTTCCCAGGACGTGCTGACCCGCTTTCACAATCTCCAGCTTTCCTATTACAACAACGCGGAAAAGTCCCGCAAGAAAAAGAACTACGAAAGTGCCATAGAAAATTACGTGGACGCCATCATGGTGGAGGAGGTGAAGAACATCTCCACCCAGGTGACGGAGGATTCACGGCGCGAAATCGAGCAGGTTCTCAGCGTCAGCTCTTTGTAAGGGAGTCACCATGCGCAGGTTTCTCATTTTCCTCTGTTTCCTGGTCCTCGCGGGGAGCGGGAGCGCCTTTGGCATGGACTCCATGCGCCCGAAGCTCGCCTGCTTTCCCTTAGCGGCCAAGAGCATCGACGCCATGGCCTACAACGAGAATATCTCGGCGCAGCTCGTGAACTCGATCGAGCGGACCGGTTTCGTCGAACTGGTGGAGCGCAAGAAGATCGAAATGGTCATCGAGCAGCAGGGGCTGCGCATCGACACCCTCGATCAGGCCAAACTGAGAGAATCCGGGGCCCAGGCCGGTTTTGACTACGTCCTGACCGGCCTGGTGGGACGCACCGAGGGAAAACTGTTCATCGAGCTGAACCTGATCGGGACTCACTCCAATAAGGCGGTCGCCAACTGGCTGTACAAGATCAGCGACTCGGAGATCTCGCGGAAAATAGAGGAGATCGCCGGACAGGTCATCCCGAAGATAAAAGAATTTCAAAGCGCCGACAACGTTGTGGTCCAGGTGCAGCGCGCCCCGGTTCCCGCTCCCCCGCGCGATCTGCAGGCCTCGGGAAGCTCGCGCAGCGTCAGGTTGAAATGGGCCCAGCCGGGGCCCGAAAACGTCACCGGGTTCAAGATCTTTCGCGCCACTTCCGCCGACGGCGCCTACTCCCCGCTGGCCAACTCTTCGGTCACCTCCCACAGCGACGACAACCTTGAGCTGAATGACCGGTTCTACTACAAGGTGAAGGCCCTGGGCAGGGGGGGAGACGAAAGCGCCTTTTCCGACCCGGTTTCGGGTGGCACCCTGGTGGTCCCGCAATCCCCCGTTTTCATGCAGGTCGAGTCCAGCGTCCGCAGCGCACTCCTTTCCTGGTACCAGCGGCCGGTAGCGGGCGGAGACCCCCTGCTGGTCCCGGTCAGCTACCGGGTCTACCGCACGGCGGCGGACAAGGGCGAATTCCAGCAGGTAGCCCAGGTCACAAGCGGCACCAGCGCCTACACGGATGCCCCGCTTCTGGAAGGGTTCGGGTACCGCTACTATCTCACCTCGGTGAACTCGGCGGGGGGCGAAAGCGAGCAGTCTGCGACCCTCGAGGTCACCACGGTCCAGGCCATGGGGGAGCTTTCCGCGGCTTCAGGAGCGATCCGGAAAATTGCGCTTACCTGGAAACAGCACCCCCTGGCGAGCATCGAGGGGTATCACGTCTACCGCTCGGCGGCGCAGGAAGGGCCCTTCGAAAAAATCGGGCGCACCGGTGCGCGGGACGCCACCAGCTACCTTGACGCCGTGGCCTGCGACAACTGCCTGCGTTGGTACCGGATTGCCGGCATCAACAAGGAAGGTATCGAAACTTTGCCGGGGAAGGCGGTCTCCGCGACGACGCGCGCCATCCCCCCTGCACCGGCCCGCCCCCAGGTAAGCTCCGGTGAGCCGCGCCGTGCCACGGTCTCCTGGTCCGCCTCGGGGAGCGCGGAGGACGAAAACGGCGGTTACCGCGTCTACCGCAGCGAAGAGGAAAAAGGGGAATTCACCAGGATCGCCGCGGTTGCCGAGAGGGTCTACTCCTACCAGGACAGCTCGACCCCGCTCAAGGATAATGCTCCCTACTGGTACCGCGTTGCTGCCGTCAACGGAGCCGGGATCGAAGGGCTCCCTTCCGAGGCGTCCCGGGGAGTCACCAAGCCCCAGCCGAAGCCTCCCCAGGGAGTCAACGCAAAGTCTGGCGAGGTTAAAAGGGTGTCGCTCAGTTGGCTTCCCAATAGTGAGAGCGATATCCGGGAATACCGGGTCTGGCGCAGGAAAAAGGAGCCGGCCGGCACCTACAGCTTCCTGGAGGCCGCGCCTGCGACCGGGTACGTGGAGACCGGGTTGGGCGATGGGGTGCTCGCGAACTACGGGGTGACCGCCGTGGACCGCGACGGATTGGAAAGCTTGCTCTCCCAGCCGGCCGAGGCGACGACCGAGCGCGCACCATCCCGCATTTTGGGAGCGCGGCTGGAGCTTCGTAACGGCCAGAGCGGGATTGCCTGGGACCGGAACCCGGAGAGCGACATCAGGTATTACGTGTACCGCAAGAGTTTCCTGGGGCGGCAGAAACTGGGGGAGACCATTGAGACCCGCTATTTTTACGACGCCAAGGACAAGAACGAACTGTTCGTTACCGCGGTCAACACGGACGGCCTGGAAAGCGAGCCGTCCGAGACGGTCACCCTGGAGAACCACTGATGCCCGGCAACGATTCGGGCGTGCCGCGCATCCTGTCCCGCCTCTGCCAGGGGGGAGGGGGACTTTGCGCAGGGGCAATGAGCTTGCCGGACCAGGCCGGGTATCTTACCTGCACTTCTAACTGGGGAGGTAACGCGAAATGGTAAGAGCGATAGCTGTTATTGTCGTGCTGCTGGCTGCTTCGGCACAGGCTGCCGAACCGGCAGCGGCGAAAAAGGAGTCCGAAATCGACGCCGGGCGCTACCAGTTGTTTCAAGGGACCTATTCGACCTTCGACCTTAGAAGGTCGGAAACCTATTCCACCACCGCGGTCTTTTTACTCGACACCAAAAGCGGGCGGGTCAAGCGCTACGTCAACAAGATCGACACGGAGGGCCGCTACATCGAGGAGTGGGTGCAGACCGACCGCAGCCAGGACAGAAGGTGAGCGGGTCTGCTCTGCCAGGGATTGCCAGAATAGCCCGGCTCGTGCTGGCGTTTTCCCTGCTGTGCGGCGTCTTCACTGGGGGGGCGGCCGCAGAGCTGCGCCAGGCCTCGGCCGCGCCGCGTTTCGCGCTGAACGACCTGCACGGCAGCCTGGTGGAGGTTAAAAGCCTGCACGGCAAGCGTTTGCTGGTCCTCTATTTCTTTGACGTCGAGTCGAGACCCAGCCTCGAGGGGTTGGGCGCCCTCAACCTTCTGGCCCGGCAGCACCCGGAGGAACTCGTCGTCTACGGCGTCTCGTCGTCGCCCCCCGAGCTGATCAAACGTTATGTCGCCGAGCACCATATCACCATCCCGCAGCTCCTAGACACTAACCGGGTGCGGGACCTGTACGGCGCCAGGCAGGTGTTGCCGGTCGGCTGCATCGTCGGCCAGGATTTTAAGGTACTGGAGTACTACCAGGGGGGGGGCGCGGGGTTCAATAGCGCGATCATTGGCAGAATCAGGCGCGAGCTGCAGGACAGGGATCGCCCCGTGGCCCGCACCTCCCCGCCGGAAGCGAAGCTGGCGCGCACGGTGAAGAAAACCCCGGCTAAGGAGGCTCCAGCGCTGGACACAGTGAAGAAGTCCCCGGCCAAGGAGGCTCCTGCGCTGGTCACGGTGAAGAAGACCCCGGCAAAGGAGGCTCCTTCCGGGCAGGCAGCTCAGGCGCCAGTGGGAGAACCCCCGGCTTCGGAGGGAAAAGTGCAGCCTAACAATCTCGGGAAAATTATCGATGAAAGCCAATGGTGAAACTGCCGTAAAGGTGCTGCTGCTCCTTTTCCTTTGCGGGTTTGCTGCCCTGCTGCGTCCGGGACCGGGAAGTTGCGGTAACCTGGAAACGGTCGAGAAGAGCGCGCAGGAGCTGGAAGCCGTGAACCGGGCCGCCTTGAGCCAGCTGCCGGGCCTCCCCCGTAACGGCACCGTTGATTTGAAGGCGTACGTCACCGTGGAAGGTGCCCGGTCGACTATCAGAATCGACCAGCACAAGATCACCATCAACGGCACTTCCGGCAGGCCCGGGTCAGAAAACCCCGCACACCCTGGCGGCGTAGAGGTCTCGGCCGCTCCTGCCAACGGCAAGATTGAGTATCTGGAAAAAAACAGTCCCCTGAAAAACCAGCCCGGGAGGGAGTAATGTCCATTAAACGAAGCGCCCTGTTCATCGCCCTTTTTGCCATAGCCTCGTTACTGGCCGCACCGGCCTCCTATGCCGGGAACAAGCGCTACATGACCATCAACGCTGCCAAGGTGCTGGCCGAGCGCTCCCTGCTGGAAATGGTCTACGGCCTGAAGGTGAAAGCGAGCGAGTCGGTGGAAAACATGATCGCCTCAAGTTTCGTCGGCACCGCGGAAACCAAGACCCTCGGCCTGCTCAAAGGGGTCATGTACGACGAGGTCATCTACGACGAGGAAAAGGACGTCGCCAAGGTCACCGCCTCGGTAAAACTCAGCAAGATCACCAATATCAACGGGGAGACCATCGATCTTAAAGGGAAAACCTACACCCGGGTCGCTTTTGCCACCTCCACCCCCTCGGAGGCGGGCCCCCTCAAGGCCCTGCGCGCCGCGCAGATCGACGCCTATAAGCAACTTGCCAAGCAGTTGATCGGTTTCACCCTGGAAAGCCAGACCAAGGTGGAAAACTACATCCTCAGCTCGGACGTCATCAAGTCGAAGATCATGGCTACCCTCATCATGGCGGACCTGAACGAGTACGGCTGGCACCCGAACGGGGATGCCTACGTCAGGATGTCGCTCAACCTGAAGGACTTTAAGGAGATCGTCGGCCAGGGGGTTTCCGGGGGCGCCTCGCTAGTTAATGTCGAGGGGTTCGGAGCTCAGCTGGACGACTTTGGCGACGCCAAGAAGGGCCTGGCCTCGCTTGGAGCCGGCGGCGCGAGCGCTCCGGTGCCCCGCCTGGCGGAGGTTTCTGCATTGCAGCCGCCGCAGCCTGAGAAAGTCGCCGCAACGCCCCTGGAAAGGGGCGCGGCCGTGACGGAACCGGCCAAGGACGTGGCCGGCGCCGCCAAGCCGAAAGGGCTCTCGGTGCTGATCACGGCGGACCAGCAGCTTAACAGCAACGGAGGGGCCGCTCACGCCCTGCAGCTTTGCCTTTATCAGCTCAAGGGGGCCGACGGCTTTAACCAGCTGGCGAAGGTCAAGAACGGCCCACAGAGCCTGATGGATTGCGTCCCGTTCGACGCGGCGGTCGCACGGGCAAGCCGGCTGGTGGTCCAGCCGGGCGACCGGCTCATAGAGAACCAGGAGCTTGCCGAGGGTACGCGCTTTGTCGGGGTCTTCGTCGGGTACTTCGCTCCGGGCGCCGGGACACGGAGCTACCTGGCTCCTCTTCCCGCGGCGGGGGGAGGGGAGGGGAGCAGCATCACGCTCACCCTGGGACCGGAAGCAATCCTCGATGCGGCCGTGAGGTGAAGTGAGCCAGGAGGATGCGCCGCTGGATGCCGCCCTGCCGACCTCCCTTTTCCCGGCTGCCCGGTAGCATTCTTTCCGCACCCTATCAAGGCCCGCCCGGTGCGGGAAGCGATCTCCCTGCCGCGGCTGAAGGGTCCGGCGTGGCAACTGAACGAGAGGTATAAGTGAAAATCGGCAGATACCAGATTCTCGACGAGATCGGGCGCGGGGCCATGGGGATCGTGTACCGGGCCCATGACCCGAACCTTGACATCATCGTCGCGCTGAAGGTCCTGAGAAAGGACCGGCTGAGCAGTGAGCCCTTTGTCCGGAGGTTCATGGCCGAGGCGCGCGTCCTGGGCCGGTTGGACCACCCTGAGATCGTCCGGGTCTTCAACGTTGACCGGGATGGTGACGATGTCTATATTGCCATGGAGTTCGTTCAGGGAGAGCCACTTAACGAGGTGATGAAAAAGCAGGGCTATCCCAGGGAAATGATCGCCGATTTCGGGGTGCGCATGGCGGAGGCCCTGGACTGCGCGCACAAAAAGGGGGTCATCCACCGGGACGTCAAGCCGAGCAACATCCTGAGCGTGCCCGGCGGAAGATTGAAGATTACCGATTTCGGCATCGCTCATATCGAGGACCCGTCCCGGGCTGAGGAAACCCAGGTCGGGGAGATCCTGGGAACTCCGGCCTACATGTCACCCGAACAGGTGCTCGGCCGGCCAGTGGACGGCAGGTCGGACCTTTTTTCCCTAGGTATCATCTTGTATGAGATGGCCGCCGGCACGCGCCCCTTCCAGGGGCAGGGGTTGAACGCGATTTTTAACGCCATCACCAACGAGGTTCCCCCCCCCGTTCACGCCGCAAACCCTGAAATATCCCGGGAGCTTTCCGCGGTCATCATGAAATGCCTCGGGAAGTTGCCGGAAGCCCGTTATGCAGACTGTGGTGAACTGGCCGCTGCCATCCGTTCGGCAGTAGCCGTCGCCTCGTCCGAACCCGCTCCCCCCGGCCGGTCGGGGACCGCCGGCAAGTTCGGCTCTGCTGCGCGAGGTGCCGCACGCTTTCCCGTTTGGGCCCGGGTGCTGGCAGGGTGCGTTGTGGCGCTTTGTCTGCTGGCTCTTTTTTGGGGACGCTCCGCGCCCCCCACCGGGCAGGCGCCGGTGAGCTCAGGCGCGACCGCGCCGCAAGCTACGCCGCAGAACACGCCGCAGGCCGCAGCGCAGGTCGCACCGCGGCAGGCTCCCTCCCGCTTGAAGGCGGAGAGCAGTCCCTCCGGCGCCACCCTCCGGGTTGATGGCGTGGCGCTGGGAATAACCCCGCAAACCGTGTCGCTTGCGCCGGGGAAACATGAAGTCGTCCTGATCCTGGCCAATTACGAACCCTGGGAGGCGCAGGTCGAATTGGAAAAGGACAAGGAAACCCCCGTTTTGGCGACCCTGGCGGCGCAGGGGAAATAGCAGGGGCCCGGCCCCGACAGTGTGCCTAGAAAAGCAGTGCGGAAGCATACCAACGAGTGAGGACTGATCCCCCCTATGCCAACCTTTTTAGCTTCGGGAGCCAGCGATGTCGGGCTCAGACGAGCCAACAACGAGGACGCCTTCCTGGTCAACGCCGAAATCGGCCTATTTGCGGTGGCTGACGGAATGGGAGGCGCCGCCGCAGGAGAGGTAGCCAGTGCCATCTTCATTGAGGCCGCCGGCGAACTGTTCGACGCCACTGCCCCGGCGACAGCCGAGCAGGCTTCCGCCCTGGTACAGGAGGTTTTCGGGTTGGCAAACGCGCGCATGATCAGCCATGTCACGGCGCAACCGGATCATCGGGGGATGGGGTGCACCGCCGAGTTGCTGGTTTGCTACGGCGAGCGCTACCTGGTGGGGCACGTGGGGGACAGCAGGACCTATCTGCTGCGGGAAGGGGAGTTGCGTCAGATCACCAAGGACCATTCCCTGGTGCAGCAGATGGTGGATCAGGGGCAGATCTCTGCGGCCGAGGCGAGGCATCACAGTATGAAAAACGTCGTGCTGAGGGCGCTGGGGGCCGACCTCGAACTCTCCCTTGATCTGGTCCGCGGCAGTCTCTTTCCGAAGGACCTTTTTTTACTTTGTTCGGACGGTCTCACCGACATGCTGGATGACAACGCCATCAAGAAGGCACTGGTATTTCCGGTAAGCCTCAGCGAAAAAGTCGGACTGCTGATAGAAGGAGCCAAAGCCGCCGGCGGGAGGGACAACGTTACCGTCGTGCTTTGCCAGGTGGAGCGCTAGCTGCCGAGCGAAACAGATACACAATGTGTATCTGTTGTGGTAGTGTGCCGGCAATAGGAGGGCAACCCTCATGCCTACCCCTCATGCAAAAAACGATATCCTCACCTGCGCTGTTAATCTTCGGGTGCGACCCGAAATCCGCTCGCTGATCGACCAGGCAGCCAAAGCTAATGGCAAGACGCGTTCTGACTTTATGATAGACGCGGCTAGGCGGGCCGCTGAAGAGGCCCTGCTTGATCAAACGCTTATCCGAGTCGACCAGCCCACCTATGACATTTTCATCGAGGCGCTTGACCAGCCTCCGAGCAGTGCTGGTTTCGACCGTTTGATGCGGGCTGCAAAGCCATGGGCGCCGTAATGCTGACGGCTCCCGGGCTGCTTGCCAAAGATCATCACCGGAGCGATTTTAGCTGTGGTGTTGCCAGCCTGGACGATTGGCTCAAGAAGCGGGCCTATCCGAAGCAAATTGGCGGAGCTTCACGCACCTATGTCGTAACCCATGGTGATCGGGTGGTTGGCTATTATAGTCTCGCGTCCGGAGCACTTGCCTTGGCCGATGCTCCGGGTCCGATCCGCCGCAATATGCCGGACCCGATTCCCATGGGTATTCTTGCGCGACTGGCGATTGACAAGTCCTACCACGGCAAGGGGTTGGGCGCGGCTTTGCTTCAGGACGCCGTCATTCGGACGGCACAGGCGGCTGGGATTATCGGGCTTAGAGGGTTACTCGTTCACGCCATCTCTATGAAGGCAAAAACCTTCTATGAGTATCATGGTTTTATCGCGTCACCGACGCAGCCCATGACATTGCTATTGTCGCTCAAGGAAATGTTGGCGCTATAGGCGCTCTTTTTAAAATGATATGCGGTGAATTATGATCAGGCGGATTTTGTACAGCTGCGCTACTGCGATTTCGTATCGCAAGACGCTTTTCGTTGCGGCGTTTTCGCAGCGCATCGGAAAACTGGCAGATATGGACCCTGTCGTGGATTTCAAGGAGTGCATCAAGGTGCTTGCTCTTGATTTTGACGGTGTCCTGGCGCCCCACGGGTATCCTGAGCCGTCCACGGCAATGAAGGTGTGGCTCGACAAAGCCGATAAAAGCGGGCGGTTCAGCCGCATTTATGTCTACTCGAACAAGCCCTCGGAATCCCGGAGGCGGTACTTTCAGGGAAATTACCCGGAGTTCAGATTCGTCTCAAACGTCAGGAAAAAGCCTTATCCGGATGGTCTGCATAGGATAATGGAGGCGGAAGGCGTTGCGCCGGAAAACGTACTGATGGTTGATGACCGACTTCTTACCGGGATGCTCGCCGCAGCCGTTGCCGGTACTTCAAGCCTTTATATTGCCCAGCCGCTGGCTGACTTTTCCTACAGTCCTGTCAAGGAGGCTGTTTTCGCAACCCTCAGGTTTGTCGAGCGCTGGGTGATCTTTGTGATCGGAAGAATATAGTTCATTGCGACCTGCATAGTATCCTAAGTCTAGACCGGGCGATTCCCTCGACGAATATCCGCGCTTGGCACTTCCCCCCCCACAAAAACAGCAAGGCCCTGCCCACACTTCACGAACCACCCTTCGACAAAATAAATCGGCACCACTTACTTGGCTTTCCAGCCCATATCCCCACACCCCTTCGGATACAGCTTCGGCACTTTCATTAACGGCAGGCAGCTCAAAGTCTCGGGCGTGGCCGCTCTTGACATGTGTCGAAGCTAATATAATCTCTACCGGAAGCTTGGAATTATCTCCAAAGGGACTTCGTGCCCTGCTTTTCCAACTGGCCCGCACAGGTGCTCTCCTTATGTCCGACCTGGCGGTCACGGTCTTAACCTCCCCGGGTCGTCCCAGCAAGGTGCCGGCTTCCGAGCCAGGTAGGCCCACCCCCAACGCTCCTATCTTCCCGATCACTCATGTACAAGGGGATACCACCATGACGCTATTTTCTAAAAGCCTTGCGCTGTTGTTGTCATCTTTTGGGGCTCTTATGCTACTTTCCTGCTCCCACACTGAAGCCGTTCCCGCTTCGGCTCCGATTCCCCCCCAGACTCAGATTCCCACTGAGACTCTGATTCCCACTCAAACCATGGAATTTGAGCCGGGCATGAAGGCGCTTGCGGAGCATCTGGCTGCACAACTGGAACAGTCTAGTGTCGGCAACCAGCTTAATAAGGTGGTGGTCGACCCGCAGACTAAGCAGCCCCAGTTGAAAAAGATCGTCATCGATCCTTTCTTCGACACGGTCTCGGGATATCCGGTGAAGATCAATCCGCGCATCAATGCCATTCTTTCCGGTGCGATCGCCAAACGCTTCGCGGTCGTCGGCACTATGGCGCCGAAAAACCTGGAGATTTCGGAATATGTCCTGACCGGAATGGTCACCCTGGGCGACGCGGAAAAGGGGAAGGGGCGCGACTACAAGGTGTATGCGGCGGTGTTCGAGAAGGCGAGCGGGATCGTGCACGCCGCCTCGGAAGTCCACATCGGCAATTTCGATACCACGCCGATGGATATCTACAAGGATAGCCCGGTCTATCTCAAGGGAAAGAACCACGACGCCCACGTCTCGTCGGTGAAGAAAAAACGCAATGATACGATCAACAAGGGGTACCGCGACAAGCTCTCCTCCAGATCCCTGACGGTGCAAGGCGACGAGCTTTACGAGGAGAAGGATTACAACCAGTCGTTCACCTTCTACAACAGGGCGTCCGGCACCCCGGCGGGGCGGGACATGGAGGTACTGAACGGTCTCTTCACCAACCTGGTCCGGCAGGGGCGCCTGGAAGAGGCGGGGCCGGTGTACGGCAACCTGTTGCGGGTAAGTATCGATGAAACCCGTGAGGTGGCGAGCAAGATCACTTTCGGGCCCAATTCCACGGTTCCGTTGGCGGCAAAGGCGGGAGTCTACCACATCTATATGAAGCAGATCGCCCAGCTGGTCGGTTCGGTGCCCGGCTGCCGGGTGAAAATTATCGGTCACTCCAGTAGGACCGGTTCGGAGCCTTATAACGACAAGCTTTCCCTGCAACGGGCGCTCTCCATCCAGACGCAGATGGCTTCTTACTCCAGGCAGGTGCTTGGCCGGTCCGAGGCGCTGGGGCGCGGCATCCGCGACAACATCGTCGGGACCGGCGCCGATGACCTCTCCGATGAAATCGATCGCCGGGTCGAGTTCCAGTTCAGCGCCTGCGGCCACTAAAAAAGAGCGGCAGAAATAATAACTCTTTCCCCACTTGGCGCTGAAGGGACCCCTCCTCTTCGAAGACTCTGCCGTTAAGTCAGGCTTCCCCCCTGTTCCACAGGGGGGATCTGCCAGATCCAGTCCCGATCAGGGACCCTTTACCCCTCCCGATTTTCCGATAGTAATTAAGGTAGCGCCAAAGAGACTCCTAAAGTACCGCCTGCAATACGCTAATCGAAGCTCCGGATCCCGTGGCGTTTTTGGTGTTCCAGGTGCCTTTAGTCTCTTGGCACTGGTTTCTCCACATTTTCTCCTCATTCTTGTGATACTCCGTTAAACTCGAAAAAAACGGCAGTTTCTCTCCAACCACGAACGCGGTGACATCATGAAGAAAATCATTCTGGTCTGCATCCTGGCACTCGCCGCTAATAGCTACCCCGCGGGTTCTTATGCTGCCGATTCTGGGTACCACATACTCAAGAGGCTTAAAGTCGGAGGCGATGGGGGGTGGGATTATCTCACCGTGGATAGCGCGGCGCGGCGCTTGTACATCTCCCGCAGCACTCATGTCATGGTGGTCGACCTTGAGAGCGAAAAGGTCGTTGGTGATATCCCGGATACTCCGGGGGTGCACGGCATCGCGCTGGCGCCCGAACTAAACCGCGGCTTTATCAGTAACGGCAAGGCTGATACGGCGACGATCTTCGACCTGAGTACGCTGAAGGTGCTGGGCGTGGTGAAGACCGGCGCCAATCCTGACTGCATCATCTACGATTCCGCCTCGAAAAGGGTGTTCACCTTTAACGGCCGCAGTAAGGATGCTACGATTTTCGAGGCAGCTACCGGCAAGCTGGTACGAACCCTTAAACTTGGCGGAAAGCCTGAGTTTGCTGCTGCCAACGGCAAAGGGAAGGTGTACGTCAATATTGAAGACGCCAACAAAATCGTCGAGATCGACAGCCTCAAGCCCCATATATCACGACGATTTTCGCTTAATTCCTGCGTGGAACCGGCCGGAATGGGGCTGGATGCGGAGGGTGGCAGGATCTTCTCCGGGTGCCACAATAAGGTCATGACGGTTTTGGACACCAGGGCCGGCAAGGTGATCGCCAGCATCCCCATCGGCGGGAAGGTCGACGCCAACCTCTTCGATGCGGGGACCGGGCTCGCCTTCAGTTCCAACGGCGACGGCACTCTGACCGTCGCAAGCGAAACCACCACGGGAAAATTCGAGGTTGTGGAAACGGTGGCGACCCAACCTGGTTCCCGCACCATGGCGCTGGATTCGAAGACGCACACCATTTACCTTCCTGCGGCGCGGTTCGCTCAGGTCAAGGAGGCGGCGCAGGAAGGTGCGCTGCAGCGACCGAGCATGGAACCGGGAAGTTTCGAGATTCTGGTGGTTGGAAAATAGTGTCAGCGGGTAGCTTTGAAAGTAGCAGGAATTTGAATTGTTACCAAACGCACCCTAACGGCCCCCTTGCACATTGGGACCTTAGGAATTGAACTCGGTGGGTGGGATAGATGACCTAAAAAAGCGCTGCCGGTTCGATGAACCGGCAGCGCTTTTTATCATGAGGCGAACAGTTCATTCGCCCTCACGGTTTATTCCCTGGGCCGTTTAAGCGACCGCATCTTTCAAGCTTTTGCCAGCCTTGAACTTGGGTGCTTTGGAGGCTTTGATCTGCATGGTGGCGCCGGTCTGGGGATTGCGTCCTTCCCGTGCTTCACGTTCCGTCACTTCGAAGGACCCGAAACCGGTAAAGGTCACCTTGTCGCCGGATTTAAGAGTTTCCGTGATGGTCTCCAGAAAGGCGTTAACCGCTTTTTCCGCGTCGGTTTTGGTAAATCCGGTTTTCTCGGCGAGCTTTCCCACGAATTCAGTTTTAGTCATATTTCCTCCCTTAGTTGTTGGGCATGTGCCCTAAATAATGAGCCTCTGCGATTTTGGCAACGGTTCCCATTGGAGACTATACGTTTTTTTGCCCGATGTGCAATAAGTAACTGTGCGGTATGCGCCACTATTATTGCTTTTGACTGGCGGTTACCTCCGAGGGGCCGCCTTGAGCACCTCTCCTGCAGGGTCCCTTTGGTAGCGTGAGCCGGAACAAATCCGCCGCAGCTTATGGCGCAGGCATAAGAGAGACCGGGTGGTAAATTCGCTATCTCCCTAAACTTTCGAGGATTTCTGCGGACGTTCTGAACCTGGTCCCATTACTCGGGACTCCTGGGAAGTCCCTGGCGCACTCCTCATCCGGCCTGCGGTCGCCACCTCCCGCCTTTCGCCGCAGGATTCGGCGTGCAGACCCAGGTGGCGCGGGTATGCCTCAGCACCCAGGGGGACAAATTCGAGATTCTTGCTGCCTCTGCCGCCGCCGCAGGTGGGGCGCCAGAGCACGGCTGGCGCTGCGGGATTTTTTTATTCCCTGGGAACCGAAAGCCTTGTATAGTTTGCGACCTATTCTGTCGCTACGCTATGCTATAGTCCCCGAATCACAAACACAGGACCGTGCCATGCCCCTTAATATCTGCACCAGCAACCGGATGGAAAACCTTGTCGCAGCGCTCTCCGGCGTACTTAGGACGCCGCTTGCCTCGCCGTTCACCTCGGAACTCCTGGTGGTCCAGAGTAAGGGGATGCAGCGCTGGCTCGCCATGGAGCTCGCCGGAAGGCTCGGCATCTGGGCCAATTGCAAGTATCCCTTCCCCAACAAAGTAGTCTGGGACCTCTTCATGCAGGCGCTCCCCGAACTACCCGACGCCTCTCCCTTTTCCCCTGATGTACTGGCCTGGAGGATCATGGGGATCCTTCCCGCCCTTCGGGAGCGCGCGGAATTCGCCCCGCTCAAAGGGTATCTGGACGGCGACGGCGACGGGCTGAAGCGCTTTCAACTGGCCGGAAAGATCGCCGACACCTTCGACCAGTACACCATGTACCGCCCGGAGATGCTCCTTGACTGGGAAGCGGGGGAGGGGGGCGACTGGCAGGAGGTGCTCTGGCGCGAGCTGGTGCGCTCCGGAGCAGGGCAGCACCGCGGCCGCATCAAGCTCGACTTCGCCAAGGAACTTGCCCGGGGGAGTTCCGGGGGGAGGCTCCCGGAAAGGATCACGGTCTTCGGCATCTCCTATCTGCCGAGCTATCACCTCGAGGTGCTCTCCGAGGTGGCGAACCACACCGAGGTGAATCTCTTCCTGCTGAGCCCCTGCCGCGAGTACTGGGGCGATATCGTCTCTGCAAAGCAGATCGCCCGCCGCACCCCGGAAGAGCGCGCCTACCTGGTGGAGGGGAATCCGCTGCTCGCCTCCCTGGGGAAGCTGGCGCGGGATTTCTCCAACCTGGTGCTTTGCTGCGGCAACGCTGCCGCCACTGAGACCGATCTATACCAGGACCCGGGGAAGGATCGGCTCCTGAACGCGATCCAATCCGACCTTCTGAACCTGCGCGGCACGGAACCATCCGGGGAGCAGAGGGCGATCGCGCCTGAGGACCGCTCGGTGCAGATCCATTCCTGCCACTCCGCGATGCGCGAGGTCGAGGTGCTGCACGACAACCTGCTCGCCCTGCTGGAGAGCGAGCCGGGTCTCGCCCCCCGTGACATCATCGTCATGACTCCCGACATTGAGAGCTACGCCCCCTACATCTCCATGGTTTTTGGAGGGTGCCAGGACCCGGTCCGGAAGATTCCCTTTTCCATCGCGGACCGCAGCCTCGCCAAGGAGGGGAGCATCGCCGAGGCGGTCCTGAAGCTGCTCGGGCTTCCGGGAAGCCGCCTCAGCGTGACCTCCGTGTTCGACCTTCTGGAAAGCCCTCCGGTGGCGCGGCGCTTCGGCCTCGACGCCGGGGAGTTGGAGACGGTGCGCGGTTGGCTGGAGGACACCCGGATCCGCTGGGGGAGCGACGAGGCGCACCGTGAAAGGCTCGGGCTCCCCGCCTACCGGGAGAACTCCTGGCGGGCAGGTCTCGATCGACTGCTGCTGGGTTACTGCATGCCCGAAGAAGGAGACCGGCTCTTCCACGGGATGCTCCCCTACGACGAACTGGAGGGAAATGCCACCAAGACCCTTGGCAAGTTTGCCGCCTTCGTGAGCCGCGTCGAGCAGTTGGCGGAGGATTTTGCCGTTGGCAGGACTCTGGCGGGGTGGCGTGAGGCGATTTTTGCACTGATCGCAGACTGCATCGCCGCGAACGAGGAACTCGCCCACGAACTGGCGACCGTCTCCGGCGTCGTGCAGACGCTGGAGGACCTGGGGCAAAAGGCCGGCTTTGGCGAGGAGGTCGACCTGGTTGTGATCCGTACCTGGCTCTCTTCCCGGCTGGCCGAGTCCGAGAAGGGGTTTGGTTTTCTGACCGGCGAGGTGACTTTCTGCGCCATGCTCCCGATGCGCAGCATCCCGTTTCGGGTGGTTGCCCTGATCGGCATGAACGACAGCGTCTTTCCGAGGCAAAGCCGCCCCCCAAGCTTCGACCTGATCGCGCGCAACATGCAGGCGGGCGACCGCTCGCTTCGCGACGAGGACCGCTACCTCTTTCTGGAGTGCCTGCTCTCGGCCCGCCAGTTTCTCTACGTAAGCTACGTCGGGCAGAGCGTCAAAGACAACTCCGCCATCCCCCCCTCCGTGCTGGTGAGCGAGTTCCTCGACGCGGTCGAGGCCGGCTTCTGCTTCGGGGGGATGAGCCCGGAGGAGCGACTGGTGACCCGTCACCGGCTGCAGGCCTTCAGCAGGAGCTACTTCGACGGCAAGTCCGGTCTCTTCAGCTATTCCAGTGAGAACTGCAGCGCCCTTCTCGCGGCGAGCCAGAGTCACCGGGAGCAGTCTGACTTCATCGGCCAGCCTCTGAAGGCGCCTCCGGAGGAGATGAGGCAGCTGACCCTGGATCAGCTGCTGCGCTTTTATCGCAACCCGGCACGGTACCTTTTGGAAAACCGGCTGGAGATCAGGCTGGGCAATGAGGCCGTCCCGCTTGAGGAGCGCGAGCCTTTCGCGGTCGAGGGGCTGGAGGCTTACGATCTGAACGAAAAGCTCTTGGAAAAATGCCTCTGCGGAGAGAGCTTGGAGGATTTTCTCGCCGTCACCCGCTGCCGGGGCATCCTGCCGCCGGCACGCCACGGTGATGCGGTGTTTGCCGGTGCGCTCGCCGAGGTTGCCAAATTCGCCAGCAAAATAGAGCAGGAGAGCTGCGGGAGCAGTTGTCTGGCGCCCTTCGCCTTCGACGAGGAAATAGGTGCGTTCCGGATTATCGGCAGGCTCGCCGAGATCCGGGAGGACCGGAAGATCTCCTATCGCTGCGCCAAGATGAAGGCCAAGGACGAGCTCCACTGCTGGATCGAGCACCTGTTCTTGAACGCGTTCGCCCCCCCGGAATATCCCCGGGAAAGTCTGCTGATCATGACCGACGCGGCCCGGGTTTTTGGGCCGGTGGAAAATCCACTGGAGATCCTCGGGGAGCTGCTGGAGATTTACTGGCAGGGGCTTAGGCTGCCGCTGCGCTTTTTCCCCGTCAGCTCGCTGGAATTCGCCAGCAGCGGGTCGCTGGGAAATGCCCGGGGCAAGTGGGAAAGCAACTTCACTTCCGGCGAGGAGGTTAATCCCTATTTCCGGCTCTGCTTCGGGCAGGACCCGGACCCGCTCGGGGGGGATTTCGAGGCTTTGGCGCGCCGGATCTTCGGGCCGATGCTGGAGCACCAGGGGTAGGAATCAAGCGGAACTAACTCCCCCATCCCCACCCCGGCCCTCCCTTTGAAGGGGAGGGGGCGTTGACTTTGAGAGGACGCACTATGAGAGAACTGGAACATCTGGGCATTGAGCTTTCCGGGATTAACCTGATCGAGGCGAGCGCCGGCACGGGGAAAACCTACGCCATCGCCTGCCTTTACCTGCGCCTGATCGTGGAAAGCGATCTGACCCCGGAGCAGATCCTCGTGGTCACCTACACCGAGGCCGCGACGGAGGAGTTGCGCGGCCGTATCCGTTCCCGCATCCGGGAGGCGCTGAACGTGCTGGCCGGCACTCCCACGAAGGACCCCTTCCTCCTTGGCCTTTTGGAAAACTCCAACGGCTTTGGCCCCGGCCCCGAGGCTGCGCGCGAGCGCCTGGACCGGGCCCTCAAGTCCTTCGACCTCGCCTCCATCTCGACCATCCACGGCTTTTGCCTGCGCGCGCTGCAGGATAACGCCTTCGAAAGCGGCTCGCTCTACGATACCGAGCTTTTGACCGATCAGTCCAGGCTGCTCCAGGAGGTGGTGGACGATTTCTGGCGCCAGACCTTTTTTGCCGAACCCGCGCCGCTACTCGGCCACGCTCTCGCCCAGGGGTTCACCCCCGGCTACTTCGCCGGCTTTCTCAGGGGTATGCTCGACAACCCGAAGCTGCACGTGCTTCCCGCCTTCGAACCGGACCAGATTGCACCCCTTGAGGAGGAGTGCCGCACGCTACTTGGCACTGTCAGGCAGATGTGGCAGCAAAGGGGGGAGGAAATCAAGGATCTCCTGGTGAACGACAAGGGACTCTCCAGGGCCGCCACCGGGAAGTACGCGCCTCCTCTGCTTCCGCCGCTCTTCGCCGCCCTCGACATCTACCTTTTGTCCGAAAACCCCTTCGACATGTTCAAGGATTTCGGCAGTTTCGCCAGTTCTTGCATCTTGAAGGCCAAAAAGAAGACCGGCGCCGCACTGGAGGACCCCTTTTTCGAGCTCTGCGAGGAGCTGCAGGCGAAGGTCGCCCGACGCTTCCTGGCGCTGCGGGGCGAGCTTCTGGCCTTCGTGAACCGGGAACTGCCGGCCCGCAAGAAGGAGCTGAACGTCAGGTCCTTCGACGACCTCCTGACGGGACTTTATCAGGCGCTCCTCGGCCCGCGCGGGAGCGAACTGGCGGCCTGCCTCAGGCTTAAGTACCGGGCGGCACTCATCGACGAGTTCCAGGACACCGACCCGGTCCAGTACGACATCTTCCGCACGGTCTACGCCGACCCCGCCCAGCCGCTCTTTCTGATCGGCGACCCCAAACAGGCGATCTACAGCTTCCGGGGAGCGGACATCTTCGCCTACCTGGCGGCCGCGGCCGGGGTGGAAATCGACCGGCGCTTCACCCTGACCCACAACTGGCGCTCCACCCCGAAGCTATTGGACGCGTTCAACGCCGTCTTCGACAACGCCGGCAACCCCTTCCTCTTTGGGGAGATTACCTTTCACCCGGTCTCCTCAGGACTCAAGGAGGGGGGCGCCCAGCTCTCCCTGGCGGAGGCTGATGCCGCGCCGCTGCAGCTTTGGACTCTGCCGCCTAATGAGGCGGGCAAGGCACCCAACGCGACCCAGGCGACCAGGCTGGTCTGTGCCGCGGTCGCCGCGGAGACCGCTCGGCTGCTGCAGCAGGGGAGGGAAGGAAAGGCGCTGATCGACGGGCGCCCGGTGCTCCCCGAGCATATCGCGGTCATTGTCAGGAGCCACCAGCAGGCGGGCCAAATTCAGGACGCCCTGAAGGCGCTCAGCATCCCGAGCGTCATGAGAAGCGACGCCAGCATCCTGGAGACCCCGGAGGCGCGTGAAGTCGGCACGCTGATGTCGGCGCTCGCCGCCCCCGGCAACGAGCCGAAGGTCCGAGCCGCCCTGGTGACGGACATGCTCGGGCTTTCCGGGGACGACATCGCGGCCCTTTTGGAGGACGAGGCCCTCTGGGAGGAGTGGCTCGGGAGGTTTCGCGAGTATCATCAGAGCTGGCTGGAGAGCGGTTTCATGGTGATGGCGCAGGCCCTCATGTCGCGCGAGGGGGTGCGTGGGCGGCTGCTCCAAAAGCCCGACGGGGAGCGCCGACTCACCAATCTGCTGCACTGCTTTGAGATCATCCACGCAGCCTCCCAGGAGCGGCGCCTAGGGCCGGAGGGGCTCTCGATCTGGTTTGGCGAACGGCTCACCAGTCTGGAGAGTTCCGACGAGTACCAGATTCGCCTGGAGACCGACGAGAAGGCGGTGAAGATCCTGACCATCCACGTCTCCAAGGGGCTGGAGTTCCCCATCGTGTTCTGCCCCTTCCTCTGGAGTGGAGTCAGGACCGGCGAGGAGGTCGTCAGCTACCACGACGACTATCACCTGGTGAAGGATTTTGGCTCCCCGGATCTGGAAACCCATCGGGTGGCGGCCCAGAAGGAGTCGCTGGCGGAAAACCTCCGGCTCCTCTACGTGGCGCTTACCCGGGCCAAGTTCCGCTGCTACCTGGTGGCGGGAAAGCTCGAAGGCGGCAGGGGCAAAAGTAGGCCGGAGACCTCGCCGCTTTCCTATCTGTTCCACGCCTCGCCGGAGACCCGCTGCGCCGCCGATCCGGTCTCCTGTTTGGCTGTAGAGGTGAAGGCTCTACCCGCTGACGAGGTGCTCCGGCAGCTGGAGTCGGTTGCCGCACGAAAGCTCGGTTCCATAACGGTCTGCTCCCTGCCGGAAACCCTGGAGGTCGAGCCCTACCGGGCGCCCAGGGATCCCGCTGAAAAGCTGAGCTGCCGGGTCTTTGGCGGCGCCATCGAGCGCGACTGGCGGGTGGCAAGTTTCACCTCGCTCTCGGCGCACGACTCTTGGGCGGCGGGCGCTCAGCCGGACCACGACCAAAGTGCGGCGGCGGGTGAACTGCCGGACCACGACAAAAGCGCCGCTGCAGACCTCCCGCCGGCTCCCGGCCCTGCCGGAACGGAGCCGCCCGAGGGGAGCATCTTCAACTTCCCCAAGGGGGCGCGCGCCGGCATCTTCCTGCACGAGATCCTGGAAAAGTTCGACTTCGCCGGAAGCCCGGCGGGGAGAGGGGGGGAGCTGGTGCAGGCGGCCCTCAAGAAGCACGGCTTTGCCCCGGAGTGGCAGGAGGCGGTCCTGGGCATGGTCGGCCAGGTGGTAACGACCCCGTTCCACTCCCCCGAGGGCCCTTTCACGCTCTCCGATCTCGGGGCGGGAAAGTGGCTCTGCGAATTGGAGTTCTTCTTTCCCTTGCGCTTCGTCACCTCGGAAAGCCTGAAAAAAGCGCTCGCTACACGGAGCGGAGGGAGCAGTGCGGTCGATCTGCAGGCGCTCGCCGGAGCGCTCAGGTTTCGCCCCGCCAGGGGGATGCTCAAGGGGTTCATGGACCTGGTCTTCGAGCACAACGGCAGGTTCTATCTGGCAGACTGGAAATCGAACCATCTGGGGAACCGGATCGAGGCCTACGGCGCCCAGGCGCTCAAGGGCGCCATGGAGCGGAACCTTTACTCGCTGCAGTACCTGCTCTACACGGTGGCGCTGAACCGCTACCTGTCGCTGCGGGTTCCCAACTACAGCTACGAGACCCATTTCGGCGGCGTGCTCTATCTCTTTTTGCGCGGCATGGACCGGGAACGTGGCGAGGAGTTCGGCGTGTTCCGCGATACTCCGAGCCTAGAACTGATAGATGAACTGACCAATTGCCTGATCCAGGCCGGAGGGTAGCACGGTGACGACGCTTTTCGAACTCAACCCGACGGACATCCATTTTGCTCAATTCCTGCAGCGCGAGGCGGGGAGCGCGCCGGAGTGGTTCCGGTTGGCAGCAGCCCTGGCCAGTAACGCCGTCGGTAACGGCAATATCTGCCTGAACCTGCCCGATATCGCGGGAAAGGAGATCCAGGTCGACGGAATCGACCGGCAGCTCCCGGAGTTGGTCGAACTGCGCCGCGAACTTGGCGGGTTGGCCGTGGTGGGCGCCCCGGGAGAGTTCCGGCCGCTGGTACTGGACGGCGAGGGGCGGCTCTACCTCTACCGTTACTGGAAATACGAGCGCGAGCTGGTGCAGGTGATACTGCAAAAGGCGGCGCTTCCGCCAGCGAGTGTCGACGAGGCGCTCCTCTCCCGGGGGATCGCGCGGCTTTTCCCGGGAACCCCCGGAGAGGAGGTTGACTGGCAGAAGGTTGCGGCACTCGGAGCGCTCTGGAGCGCGTTCTCCGTCATCTCGGGAGGCCCCGGAACCGGGAAGACCTCCACCGTCGTGAAGATCCTGGCGCTGGTCCTGGAGCAGGCTCAAGGGGTGCGGGTGCGCATCGCCCTGGCTGCCCCGACCGGGAAGTCAGCGGCCAGGCTCAAGGAGTCGATTCGGGCCATGAAGGCGGGGCTCGACTGCTCCGAGGAGGTGCGCAGCCAGATTCCCGAGGACGTCACCACCCTGCATCGTCTGCTGGGGGTTAAGGCCGGGTCGGTCCGCTTTCGCCACGACCGGGGCAACCGGCTCCCCTTTAGCGTCGTTATTGTGGATGAGGCGTCCATGGTGGCGCTCCCTTTGATGGCGAAACTGGCCCAAGCCCTGGAGGACGGGGCGCGGGTGATCCTTTTGGGGGATCGTGATCAGTTAGCCTCCGTCGAGGCGGGCGCCGCACTAGGTGACATCTGCGGGGGAGGGCGGGCCGAGCCGTATTCAGCCGGTTTCCAGGCCTTCGTGGCGCGGGTGGCCGGTGAAAAGCTGGCAGCGACCGCGACGGACGGCTCCCGCGGCTTTCCCAACGATTCCCTGACCGTCCTCAAGAAAAACTACCGCTTTGCCGCCTCAAGCGGCATCGGCGGTGCGGCGCGTGCCGTCAACGCCGGGGACGGGGCGGGCGCCCTGGAACTTCTCAAGGACGAGCTGCACGGGGACATCCGCTGGCAGGACGCGCCCGCGCCCGACCAGTTGAAAAAGGCGCTCACCGAAAGGATTGTCGCCGGCTACTCCCCGTATCTCGCCGCCGGTAGCCCCGAGGAGGCGCTGAGGCTTTTCGACGGTTTCCGGGTCTTAACCGCGCTGCGCCAGGGACCTTACGGCGTTGCCGGGGTAAACACGCTTGTCGAGGAGATCCTGGTTGAGAAGGGGCTCATCGAGCGCGGGAACCGCTGGTATCGCGGGCGGCCGATCATGATCACGGTGAACGACTACAACCTGAAGCTCTTCAACGGCGACATCGGGATCGTGCTCCCCGACCCCGAGTCGGGCGGCAACCCCCGGGTATTCTTCCCCTCTCCGGAGGGGGGCGTGCGCAAGGTACCGCCGATGCGGCTTCCGGCGCACGACACTGTCTTCGCCATGACCATACACAAAAGTCAGGGTTCCGAATTCAACCGGTTGCTGATGCTCTTGCCGGGAAACGATTCCGAGGCGCTGACCCGGGAGCTTGTCTACACCGGGCTTACCCGCGCGAAGAGCGTGGTGGAAATCTGGGGCGACGAGGAAGTGTTCAAAAGCGCGGTAGCGCGCCGGGTGGAGCGCACCTCGGGGCTCAGGGAAGCGCTTTGGGGATGAAAGGTGCAGAGGTTTAAAGCCCATGAGGGTTAGGCAAAACAAATATTTTTCAAAAGGCTAACAACATGACCAACGACCTGCTGCAGGCCCCCGAACGGGCCACCATAGAAGCCTATATCTCGAAACTAGACACCGCGGAGAGCGAAGCGCCGAGCTACGAGCGCCTGCTTGGCTTTCTCTCCGGGGTCGTCATCACCCCGGGACTTATCATGCCATCCCAATGGTTGCAACCGCTCCTGGACCGGCACAACATCGTTTTCCAGGATATGGCTGACGCCGGCGGCTTCACGGGCGCGCTGATGGAACTCTACAACAGGATTAACGAGCTCAGGCTGCAGGGCACCAACCTGTGCCCTTTCAAGTTCGATTCCCCTGAGAAGCTGGAAGGAAATGAAAAATCGGCGACTGATTGGGGGATCGGCCTGCACGATGCCCTGACGCACCAGGCCGATATCTGGGCCCCTCCCAGCAAGAGGTCAGTCCGGCATGTCCCGAAAGAATTGCTGGAAGAGATGGAGGGAGCCATACCGTTTCTCTGGGCGCTTGCCGAGCCCGAGGCGATTCCCGAGATCATGCCGGACCCGCTTCCTTTCCAGAAGAACTTCCTGGCAAAGGTTCCCGGTTGGGAAGAGGAGATGCTGGTCGAGACCTGGGACGAGGAACTGCTGGAAATGGCCGCCCTTTTCTGTCTGGGCCAACTCCATTCGATCACCGATACCCTGCAGCGCTACTCCGAAGCCTACGGCAAGCGGCCTCAGGCAGCACTCCAGACCGAGCCGGTCATTCGGGAAGCCAAGGTCGGCCGCAACGATCCTTGCCCCTGCGGCAGTGGCAAGAAATTCAAGAAGTGCTGTGGGGCCTGAGATACCAAGCGTCAAGTGCGATGTCTCTAACAAAGGTCTTGGGCGAAGATTCATCCTTCGGGACCGGCGTTACCTTCGCATCATCACCTAAACTGATCCCGTCGAGAGGTAACAATGATTTTTTCGGAACAAGAACGCGACACTGTTTATAAAGCAATCCACAACCGCCGAGACGTCAGGGGGCAGTTCAAGCCCGATCCCGTCCCGGAGGATGTGCTGGCCCGGATCCTGTCGGCAGCGCACCACGCGCCAAGCGTCGGGTTCATGCAGCCCTGGGACTTCATAGTCATCAAGGACCCCGCCATCAAGCGTTTGGTGAAAGGGGGATTCGACGCGGCAAACAACGAGGCAGCCACCATGTTTGACGGTAGCCGGCAGGAGGTTTACCGGTCGCTGAAACTGGAAGGTATAACGGAGGCGCCCATTGGCATCTGTGTCACCTGTGACAGGGGGCGCACAGGTCCGGTGGTCATAGGGAGGACAGCTAACCCGGAGATGGACTTATACAGTTCGGTCTGTGCCGTGCAGAACCTCTGGCTGGCAGCGAGAGCAGAAAATCTGGGAGTAGGGTGGGTGAGTATCATTCATCATGACAGCCTGCGCAAAACCTTGAAGATGCCACAGCATATCGTCCCGATAGCGTACCTTTGCATCGGGTACGTTACCTTTTTCCACGAAAAGCCCGAACTGGAAAAAGCCGGCTGGCTGCCCAGAACTGAAATCGAGTCGTTGATTCATTATGATCAATGGTGAAAATCGCCAACTTTTGTGCCACCTAGCTGAAAGCAAGGGGGGCCAGTAGTATGCGCCGTTAGGCACTAATAGCGCAGGGGAAATGCCAGAGCGCGGGCGATTTCCTTGAGGGTCGCGCTGCGAGGGTGGGCGTTTCGGGTTTATCAAGAAGTCAGGAGACTCAGTGAAAGCTTTGCACCATTTGTTCTTTGTCGTTATTCTTTTTTTGTCAGTTGCAACCGCCGATGCGTCACCAACGAACTGCCCCGAACATTTCGCGGGTGGCCAGGCACCCAACTTCATTAACCAGAAGCTATCCTATAAAACTCAGGAGGTATGCTACTCTGGATTCGGCTTGATGCACTCCGGCGTTACCAGAACACCTCTCTATTAAGCTGAGCACTTGACTCGCGAGGCGCTGGCACGGGCCAAGACGATGAAGCGCTCCAGCAAATTTTATGCGGACCCCCACATCGCCGTTTCCGAAAGGGCCGAACTGCGTGAGTACGCACGCTCCGGTTACGATCGGGGCCATGTCGCGCCGTCCGCGGATATGCCCGACCAAAGGTCGCAACAGGAATGTTTTTCCCTCGCCAATATGGTGCCGCAGGTGCCTCAGAACAACCGGGGGCCCTGGGAAGGAATCGAGGCGACAGTACGTATGATGGCCAAGGAGCGCGGAGAGTTGTATGTGGTAACCGGCCCCATTTTCAGGGGGGACAATCTGCAGCGCATTGGCGGCGCCGTGATGGTGCCGACGCAACTTTTCAAGGCAGTCTACGACCCTAAACGACATGAGGCGGGAGCCTACCTTATCGATAATGCGGAGAATGCCACAGCCCGGAAAATCACCATTGCCGAACTGGAATTGATCACCGGGATTAACCTGTCGCCGTCAATCGATGCGCAAATCAAGGGCAAGGGAATGCTGCTTCCCGATCCGAAGAGCTATAAAGAGCGCCGGCGCTAAAGGAGGTCCTGATGTCTAAGCAGCTGATTGCGCCGTTTCAAAACGAAACGGAGTGTCTTCGTATTGGTGAACTTACTGTAGAAAACAGGGTCGATCGCGTTTCTATCTACGGCAGCATCGATCTGACCCTTGATAAAGCCGGATTGAAAGCTGCGCGCCTACTAAAAAAGGTGATCGATCTCACCTTGGCAGAAATGGAAAAGACTGACCTGCCGGACAAGATTTCCCTTGAGAAGTCCGAAACGGTTAAAAATCCTTTCCAGTAGGGCGTCTCAAGTCTTAAGCAACTCTTTTCCCCGATCAGGTAAGGGGGCCTTTGGTAAAGCCCGTCACCGGATGTACCGTCACGCCCTATTCGGGCGACGACAGCCATAGTACGCAGCGATGGACACGCTTGCGCCTGCGAGTATAATTGACGATATGTTAATTTTTGTTAACTTTCGTAAATTATGCGAGGTGGTTCATGCAATGGGAGTCCTTGAGCGTCGATGAGTTCGCCGAGTATCGGCGGGCAGAAGGGATGAAGCTGGTTAAAATTGATGGCATCTGGTGGGCGGAAGTGCGCCCCTTTTTTTACCGTCCGCTCTTTCCCTTTCGCGAGATTAAGCCCTGGTCGAAGCGCTATCCGCCGAAAGCCTTTCTGGGAGGTTTTCTGCACGTGGTTCCTTCCTCCACCAGAACTAAGGCCTGTATCAATTTTCACGTTTACGACGACCTGCAAAATTATTCCCTCGACCTGCTCAGCAGCAAACGAAGAAAAGTCATCAGGCACTGCAGTACAAAATTCACCATCAGGCCGATTCCCGACCTGGAGGAATTCGTCAGTACCGCGTACCCAATCTATAAGATTTTTTATGAAAGAACCAATTACTGGTATAAAAATGAGAGGAATGAAAAAGAACACTTCATTGCCTGGGCTAACAATTTGTACGCTTATCCCAAAGTCAATAAGCAAGGGATATATCTCGGAAATAAATTGTCAGCGGTTGAAACTTCATTTCGCATAGAAGACATCATTTTCGGAGATAACCTGTTCTCCGATAATGAGGGCCTACGTAACGATATCATCGATTTTCTGATCCATTCCGTACGAGAATCTGCCGCCGCTACCGATGCAAAGTACTTCTTCTCGGGGCTCCCCACCGGCGTGACCACGCTGGACAGCTCCAAGCGGATGAGAGGGTGCCAGCTCCTGAGCCTCCCTGCCTACTGTAAGATTAATCCCTTGGCGTTGTCTCTTGCCAAAATCATCATGAAGGACAGCTACCATAAGTTACTAACGGTCATGGCACAGGAAGCTCCGGAATCCTGACCCACCTAGAGCAAAGGGCTACCGAGTCGCGCGAGACTCCTTCCCCTTCAAGGGTAGGATAGCCAGAATTTCCCCCCATCCCCTTCGTGCCTCCCTCTTGAAGGCAATAACTTCCGGTTTGGTCTGGCTGCTGAGCCTCAAAACCTCCCTCCCCCCTTGCGGGTGAGGGTCGGGGTGAGGGGGGTAGGCGCCATTTAGGACTCCGTTGGCAGTGTCACCCTCCCCCCAACCCCCTCCCGTCCAGGGAGGGGGAGCCGAGGGCAAAGACCTAACCGGAAGCTACTGTCTTGAAGGGGGAGGGACGCGAACTGCGGAAGATTAGCACCAATCGGGTCGGGGAATGTATCCTGCCTTTTACTTAACGCAGTGCCGATGATGGCGGGGGAGGGGCAAAGCTTGCTTGTGGGGATTTCCTTGACAAATAACGGGCATATCGGTAGTTTGCCTGACCAAAGACGTCGCTGTCGGATGTCGCAACTACCGCGAAAAAGGATTCCCGATGAGCCAACTTGATGATGCGTTGACCCTGCTGCGCCAGGACATGGAAGACAATAAGAGCCAGTCCAAGTATTATGACCTCTTTCTCAATGCCACCTTTTTCGTTCCGACTATGGAGAACGCTCCGGCTTTGGACGATTCCGCCGAGGCTGCGGAGGCCCTAGCCGCTTCAGCAACTGAGGATGGGCAGGTGGTGCCGCTCATCATGGAGTCCGACGGCAATGACTACCTGATGCTCTTTGATTCTCTGGAGAGGCTGAACGCCTGGGCTAAGAGCGAGGCGAAATATGTCGAGGTGCCCGGTCATATCCTGGCATTAACCAGCGCCCCGCCGCTGCACTGGGCACTGAACGTGGAAACCGAGTTTGCCAAGCCCTTCGTCCCCGCCGAGATCGCTTGGCTTAAGGATGTGGTTGAGCAGTGCAACGCTCAGGCTGAAAAGGAACCGCGGGCGTAAAATGTGCGTTTACTGGTTGGCAATGTGGCGCCTGCAAAGGCGCCACATCTTTTGGACCTGACCTTGGACCGCTTATTTCGGTAACGTTGCCTTTTGCAGGGTGAAGGAGAATTCGGCTCCTTTTCCCTGGATGCTCTGAACGGCCACGCTCCCCCCGTGCGCCTGAACGATATGCTTTACGATGGAGAGTCCCAACCCGGTGCCGCCACGCTCGCGGCTCCTCGCCTCGTCTACCCGGTAGAAACGCTCGAACAGGCGCGGCAGGTCCTTCCCAGGGATCCCGATTCCGGTGTCGCGCACCAAAACCCGTACCAGATCACTCTCCAGCGCGGCCGAAACGGTCACCGTCCCCCCCTCCTGGCTGTACTTGATGGCGTTGTCCAACAGATTCATCAGGACCTGCTCCAGTCTGCCGCGATCCGCCAGGACCTCGGGAAGGTCCTTCAGACCCTGGACGGCGACTGTCAATCCCTTCTCCTCAGTTTTGAATTCGAGCAGTTGCAGGACCTGCTGTACGGCACTCTCCAAACAGACACTCTCGGTTTTAATGACGCTCTCGCCCGCTTCCAGTTCGGAGAGGGAGAGCAGATCGCTTATTAGGGTGGACAGTCTTTGGGCGTGATGGTTGATGATCCCAAGGAAGCGGTCGCCGCGCTTCGGGTCATCGGCGAGCGCGCCGGATAGGAGCGTTTCGGCATATCCCATGATGACGGTGATCGGGGTCCTCAGTTCGTGGGAAACGTTGGCCACGAAGTCGCGGCGGATCCTCTCCGCCTGCTTCAATGCGCTGATGTCGTGGAACACGGCGACGACCCCGCGTAGCGCGCCTTCCTGGAGCAGGGGCACCCAGTGGACCCGGGTGTTCTTCCCCCCGGAAATGCTGATCTCCTGGTGCCGCTCGCAGCGCCCGGTCAGCACTTCGCGGCAGGCTTCATAAAGGTCCGGGTGCCGGCTGATTTCCAGCAGCTTTTTCCCCTGCACCCCGGCATCGGTTTCGAACAGGGTGCAAAAGGCGGGATTTACCAGGGTCACCACAGCTTCGGCGTCGGTCACCATGACCCCTTCGCCCATCCCCTGCAGGATGGCATCCAGGCGCCCCTTCTCGGAGGAGATGCGCTCCATTTGCCCCTCGATCCGCTGAGCCATGTCGTTCATGACCGTCGCAAGCTCTCCCAGTTCGTCGGCGCTGCGCACCGGTACCCGGGTGCCCAGTTCCCCGCGTCCGATGCGGCTTGCGGTGGCGGCCATGTCGCGCAGGGTTCGGGAGGTGAGGTTGGAAAGGAAGTAGCTTAAGACGAGCGACAGCAGCACCACGACGGCAAACGCCGCAGTGAGGCTCTTCTGGAGCCCCAACCTGGTCTTGTCCACCTCGGAGAGCGGGAGAGCGAGCCTGATGACTCCCCCCGCGCCGAAGGGGACAGCGAGGTACAGCATGTCCGTGTGCAGGGTGGCCGAGTAACGGATCGCGCTCCCGGTTCCCCCCTGCAGCGCCTGTTTCACCTCGGGGCGCTCGGCGTGGTTTTCCAGTCGGGCCAGTTCGGGGCCGCTTACCTCGGAATCCCCAGTCACCTCGCCCTCGCGTGTGATCACCGTCACACGGGCCCGGAGAGCCTCTGCCAGCGACCGGGTCAGGGCTGGGGCGTCGCGGTGCGGGTCGCCTATCTCCTTGGTGGCCATCAGCGCCGCGACCCGAGCCTCGTCTTGCAGGTGCGCGCGGATTCCGGTGACCAGGTCGTTCTCCAGGGTAATAGAGAGGTAACCATAAAGTCCGGCGCCCAAAAGGAGCACCAGCAGCAGATAGGAGCCCATCAGTTTGGTCCGGACGGTTCCCTTCATGAAAGCTCCAGCTTGTAGCCAAAGCCGCGCACTGTCTTGATCATCTCGCCCGCGCTACCTAACTTGGTGCGCAAGCGGGTCAGGTGGGTGTCCACGGTGCGGGTGTCCCCAAAGTAGTTGTAGCCCCAGACATTTTGCAGCAGGATCTCCCTGCTCTGTACGCGGCCGGCCCGCTCGGCCAGGTTCATCAGGAGCTTGTACTCGGTCGAGGTGAGGATAATTTCGGTGCCTGAAACGCTCACCAGGTGCCGCTGGGTGTCGATGACCAACTCGCCGAGGGAGAGGGTGGTTACCTGCTCCTCCTTTGCCCCGCTTCTTCTCAGCACCGCCCGCACCCGCAGCATCAGTTCCCGGTTGGAAAAAGGCTTGACTACATAATCGTCGGCCCCCATCTCGAAGCCGACCACCCGATCGATCTCCTCTCCCTTGGCAGTCAGCATGATGATGGGAATCCCCGCCGTCTGCTCGGAGCCTTTCAGTATGCGGCAGAGTTCAGTCCCCATCATTCCGGGGAGCATCAGGTCGAGCAGAATCAGGTCGGGATGCGAGTTTTTGGCTTCCTGCAGACCGGTAATCCCGTCGCTGACGACCAGACTGCGAAACCCCTCCTTTTCCAGGTGGAAGGCGATTAACTCGGCCAGATCTTTTTCGTCCTCAATGATCAATACGGTTTGCATTGCGTAGTACCCCTTTACAACTGGCTGATCCTGCAGCCGGAAGCGTCATTTTGCTAGTGAAACGATAGTAAGTTTCTGATATTACAGGCTTAATAAGCAACTGTCCGGCGGGTCCACACACATTGTGGAAAGCGCTGTGGATAACGTGTGTATCGAACTAAAAAGCGCTTTCAAATTGGGTGGATCAACGGATTGCATAAAAAAAAGGCATCGGTTTTACACCAGCGTTTCCTCTGAAAGAATCGTAATTTCAGCATGTTAGCTGAAACATTCGATTCTATTGCGGTTTTTCTGTCAAGGCTTTTTTACCGCTAAATGTGTATACGGACGGCGGCGGGTGGTAATCATTTGTAAGAAGCCGGACGGCACGCTGTTCATTATATAAAGTATGCTGGCGGTCTTTACAAGTCTCCTCTGCTTTTCGAGGGTGCTCACGTCGGTTCTCCCTTGGCGAGGGTAGGGGGCACTGCCTCAAAGTTAAGGAACATCCGATGCAGGGAGCTGTGCTTTATCCCCCCTATGAAATAGGGGGGAAGCCGAACGTAGAGAGGCAGGGGGGTGCTTTGACTGGGCTAAAGACCCCACTGTCTCGCTGCGCGAGCCTTCCCCCCTGTTCCACAGGGGGGACAGCTCGGATCCAGTCTCAGTACCGGTCCTCTACTTAATACTCGTGTCCTGGCAGGTGAGGGCCGGAGGGAGGGGAGGTGGCGCAAGCGGGCATTTCCTGGTGCAGCGCTCCCGGAGAGCTGCGGCGCGGCTAAAATCTTGACATGCCCCGGACGCTGTGATAATTGGTAAACTCTTTTTATATCAATGAGTTAATTTTAGTCGACGAAAAGTTTGACGCCACGAAACAGGAGGGTGACCCATGTCGCAACAGATCGAATTCACCGTCGGAGCGCTGCTCGACGATATCGCTATGAGGTTTCCCGATAACGAGGCGCTGGTCTACGTTGAGCGGGGTCTGCGCTACAGCTACCGGGAGTTCAATGAGCGCTGCCGGCAGGTTGCCAAGGGGCTGCTCGCGCTGGGGGTCAAGAAGGGGGATCACCTTTCGATCTGGGCCTACAACGTTCCCGAATGGGCCGTGCTGCAGTTCGCCAGCGCGAAGATCGGTGCCGTGCTGGTGACGGTCAACACGAGTTACAAGTCCGCCGAGCTCGAATACATACTGAAGCAGTCGGACTCCAGTACCCTATTCCTGGTGCAGGGGTTCAAGGACACGGACTACGTGCGCACCCTGGCCGAGGTGGCGCCGGAGCTTCCCGGCAGCCGCCCGGGCGCACTGGTCAGCGCCACGCTGCCATGCCTTAAGAATGTCATTTTCCTCGGGGCAGGGGCGCCTGACGGCATGTTCAACTTCGAGCAGATGGTCGAACTGGGACAGGGAGTCTCGGACCTGGAACTGCAGGCGGCCGAAGCGGGCCTCTCGCAGCACGAGGTCATCAACATGCAGTACACCTCGGGCACGACCGGTTTTCCGAAGGGGGTCATGCTCACCCACTTCAACGTGGTGAACAACGGCTTCAACATCGGCGAGTGCATGCGCTTCACGGAAAAGGACCGGCTCTGCATCCCGGTTCCTTTCTTCCACTGCTTTGGCTGCGTCCTCGCAGTCATGGCCTGTGTCACCCACGGCTCGACCATGGTCCCGGTGGAGATCTTCGACCCGCTGAAGGTGCTGCAGGCGATCGAGAGCGAGCGCTGTACCGCGGTCCACGGCGTGCCGACCATGTTCATTGCCGAACTGGACCATCCGGAGTTCGCCCGCTTCGATTTGACCTCCCTGCGCACCGGGATCATGGCGGGATCCAACTGTCCGATCGAGGTCATGCGCCGGGTGATTCGCGACATGCACGCGAGCGAGATCACCATCGCCTACGGCCAGACCGAAAGCTCGCCGGTCATCACCCAGACCCGCACCGACGACCCCCTGGAGTTGAAGGTCGCCACGGTGGGTCGGGTGCTCCCCAACGTGGAGCTGAAGATCGTCGACATCGAGAGCGGCGCGGCACTCCCCCCCGGCAAGCAGGGGGAGCTCTGTACCCGGGGCTACCTGGTCATGAAGGGGTACTACAAGATGCCCGAGGAAACCGCCAAGGCGATTGACGCCGAGGGATGGCTGCACACCGGGGACCTCGCCGTCATGGACGAGAACGGCTACTGCAAGATTACCGGGCGGATCAAGAACTTGATCATCCGGGGAGGCGAGAACATCTATCCGCGCGAGATAGAGGAGTTTCTCTACACCCACCCGAAGATCTCCGACATCCAGGTGTACGGCGTCCCGGACCGAAAGTACGGCGAGCAGGTCATGGCGGCGATCGTGCTCAAGGGCGGCAGCGAGCTCAGCGAAGAGGAGGTCAAGGCGTTCTGTCGCGGCAAGATCGCCAACTACAAGATCCCAAAGTACGTGCGCTTCGTCGACTCCTACCCGATGACGGCCAGCGGCAAGATTCAAAAGTTCAAGCTACGCGAAATGGCGATCCGCGAGCTGCAGCTGGAGAGTTAACTAAGAACCCAATCCTGTAACGCGAAGCCGCGAAGCCACGAAGCCGCTAAGAAAGAACCAGGCTGGAAGACGCGGAAAATCCGGACCGGTTTTCCCCCAGCTTTGCCGGTAACTTTGCGTCTGCGCCTTTGCGGTTTTGTGTTGAAGGTTTGAGCCTCTGGATTTGTCCTGTTCCTCCGTATCTAACTGCTTTTGCTTTCCCCACCGTATACAGTTGGTTGACGTTCGCGTCAGAGTGCGGTATCTTTCCTGCTCCCCTTCCGGAAACATTCATGAGGAAGGGGGAGCCGGGAGGCACATGCGTCTGACACCGAAGAACGAGCTGGAATACCGCTTCAGAAGGCTGCAGACGGAGATGGCCGGCGCCGGTCTCGACGCGGTCATCATGCTGCAAAACGCCGACCTTTTCTACTTCACCGGTACCATCCAGACCGGAAACCTGTATGTCCCCGCCTCCGGGGACCCGATCTACCTGGTGCGCCGCGATTTCCTGCGGGCGCGCATGGAGAGCGCTCTTTCTCAGGTGCTCCCCTGTGCCTCCCCCCGAGAGCTCCCCGGAGTGGTTGCCGATTGCGGTCACCCGGCCCCGGCGCGCATTGGCCTGGAACTCGACCTCCTGCCGGTTAACCTGTTCCGCAAATACCAGACTATCTATCCCAACGCACAGTTTTTCGACGCCTCCCCGATCATCCGCCGGGTGCGGATGCTGAAGAGCCATTACGAGATCCACATCCTGCAGGATGCGGCGCTCCAAGCGGACAAGGTGTACCGCCGGGCGGCCGAGGTCATCCGGGCAGGGATGACGGAGCTGGAGCTTGCCTCGGAACTCGAGCACTTGTCGCGCCTGGAAGGGCACCAGGGGTATCTACGGATGCGCGCCTTCAACGGGGAGCTTTCCTGCAACCAGGTCCTCTGCGGAGCCGATGCCGCGGCCCCCGCCTTTTGCAACACGCCACTTGGCGGGATGGGGCTCACCCCGGCCTTCGGGCAGGGAGCCAGCCTCAACAGGATCGGGCGGGGCGAGCCGATCGTGGTTGATTTCGCCAGCTGCTGCGACGGCTACCTGGTGGATCAGGCGCGGATGTTCGCACTCGGAAGCATTTCGGACCGGATGCGGCGGGGGG
>Ga0209123_1000234_pt1 | contig 82711 bp, 60 predicted proteins | sample BarGraIncu00431A_FD_184500 | JGI IMG/M metagenome (GOLD analysis project Ga0209123, IMG submission 184500) | Arctic peat soil microbial communities from Barrow, Alaska, USA - Barrow Graham LP Incubations 004-31A (SPAdes) (version 2) | ecosystem: Environmental > Terrestrial > Soil > Wetlands >... | reverse complement strand
CCATCATCTGATGTTTTGGAGCATATTTTCAAAAAGAAAATATGCTAATTACTTATGGAGAGCCGTGTGCTTCTATAAGATGCAAGCACGGTTCGGGGGCGAGGGCCGCAAGGCCCTTAGCCTACGGCTACGCCATGAACTGGCTTCTCTATTTCCCCATTGTAGAGATACCAGTCACCCTCATATATAAATACGCACCAGTTACGCCAGACAGCCTCCCCGGCGGGGTTCGCCCGAGGCGAGGGCCGCAAGGCCCTTAGTTTGGGAGATCCATGACTTGAACTGGAACGTTTGAATCATTTATTGTTCCGTTTCCAAGTTGTCCATTGTTATTGAGGCCCCAAGCCCAAACGTGACCGGTTGTATCAAGGGCATAACCATTGTTCATGCCTCCTGTGATTGCAACGATATTAGATATATTAGAGACTTGTACAGGTGTCGTTAGATTTCCCTTTGATGTCCCGTTGCCAAGTTCACCATTAACTCCCATTCCCCAAGCCCAAACATGACCCAAACTGTCAAGGGCATAACCGGACCTTTTAATCTCCGTACCTAAATCTGTACCTCTTCCTGCAACTGCGACAATATTGGAGAGATTGGGTACTTTGACGGGGGTGGCTTCAATACCATCGCCAGCCTTAGAACCCATAAATTCCCAAGCAAAAACTTGGCCTGAACTATCAAGAGCGTACCAAATCTGGTCATTAGAAGGAGTAGCCGGATACTTGCCGGTAGTATCGTAAATATCGTTCTTATCTCCTACTCCTCCATAAGCAATGGCTACGATGTTCTTAAGGTTTGAGAGTTGAACGGGAACATATGGTTGATTGACTATTATTGGCATAGTACTAGAACCACTACCACTACCACTACCACTACCACTACCAAAATATCCCCAAGCCCAGACATGGTCAGAACTATCGAAGGCAAAAGCTTCATCCCCTTGAGGATCAGCAGTAATAGACACAATATCCGTGAGAGGAGAAACTTGGGTGGGGATGTCTGAGGTATCTGAACCATCCGGAATTCCAAACTGACCGCCTCCCCAAGCCCAGACATGACCGGAACTATCTAGTGCATATCCGGTTATTTGGCTAGCGGCGATAGAAACAATATCCGTCAGATTTGAGACCTGAACGGGAACAGTTGATCCATAAATTGGATATTGACCAGTGCTTAATTGAGTACCTTTCGTCCCGTTGCCAAGTTGACCATAATCTCCGTCTCCCCAAACCCATACATGACCGCCGTTGTCGAGAGCATAACAAGTTGATCTTTCAGAAACACCTCCAGAAGCAATGGAAACGATGTCTTTTAGCCCCGATACTTGAACTGGAACTTTTGAGCCATAAATATCATAATTATTAATAGAGTTTATTAGATTCCCCTTCGTTCCATTACCGAGTTCACCATTGGCTCCAGCCCCCCAAGCCCAAACATGACCGTTGGAATCCAGATAATAAGCAGTCCCTGATCCCAATGCAATTCTAGAAGGACCAACTTTTTGTTGTTTTTCCATTAAAGCACTGTTACTGGGAAAAGTGTTTATAGCCTGTTGCATCAGTGTATCTGAAACAACCTCTGTTCCACCTAAAGCCATTACATTAGGCCGAAGGCCTGAACCGGAGAGCTTTTTCAGATAATCTTCAACTGCAGGCGGAAGGTACGAAAGTTGATTATCTACCAGAATGATTGGATCTCCTGTTTTAGCGGCTAAAGCACTTCCTGCCAGAACGTCTTGAAAATCATCTTCGTTAGCTAGATAGATTATCGCAGGGGTATACGAGAACTTGTTTAAGACAGCGGCATTTGTCCCAAACCGGTCATCACCAGCCAGTCGTGTAAGCGCAGCATTAGGAACCAAATCTTTGATCCGGTTTTCAAGGTCTTGCGAAACAACAGAAGTCCCTCCGGCAATATAAACAGCAGACGGCTTTTCACTTAGGAGATAATTTTTTGTTTTCTCTGGCAAATAATTCACTCCAGCTAAAAGCGTTGGATATTGTTTTGAGCCTGAAATACTCGAAATACTCAAAGCATCAGGAAAATTTTCACCAGAGGCAATAAACACTGGCGTGCCTTGAGGAACGTTAACATCATTAACTATGAGCATATTCGTGTCATAGCGATCTGTACCACCAAGACGTTTGATATTACTGTATCCCATTGAAGCAAACTTCGTTTCAAAATCCGACCCAATTACCCCTGTTCCGCCCATGAGATAAACAGTTCCCTTGGGCTGAGATGCGTGCGTATAGAGATAATTGAATGCCTCGCTTGAAGCATTTACTGTAGAATCAACTAGCAAAATGGGAGCATTCAATTTTTTTGACAATATACTGGCCGACAAAGCATCAGGAAAACTATTTCCTGATGCGAGGATTACGTCACCACACACACCGTTATTGTTATAAGCTTCGGCAATAGCCACGGATGTTTGATAGTGGTCTTGTCCGGCTAGATGTGGTGTTGTATTTGTTTCATTGACTGTTTCTGCCGACACGGGTATTACTGTTACGAATAAAACTAGGATAATTGCTATAACTAAGCTCAGCAGCTTACTTCTCACAAGTCCGCCCTCCCATCACTCTGGAAAATAATTCTTCTTTTCTGAGATTCGGTATTTTCCTGGAGATTCCTGCAAAAGCATTAGAAATATTTGTATTTTCTGGTGCAGGAACAAAAATTACCAGACCGTCCAAAAGACGACCTGGCAATTTAATATATACTTATCCAATGGCTCCCTCTTGGCCCACAGCAAAAATTACCAACGACATTGGAAACATTTACATATCGAACATGTTTCCGTGAACGGACTATACCCCAAAACTATCTAACGCAACCGCTCTTATATGTTCCCGTGTACGTAGGTAGAAAACACCTAGCCCTAATTCCTCATAAATATTACCTATTATCGAAATCACTAAGTTCTGAAACCCTTGCTACAAGCGGGTTCTAACTGTCTATTTTCTTGAGACAAGTCACCGTCTCCACGTGCTGCGTCCACGGGAACATAACCAACTTTCAAGCCTCTTTTAGCTAACTACTCCAGTAATTTTTATGACAGGAATGAGTGATCTTGTTCGCTCGGGGTCAGTGTTCATTTCAGTCTTTAACGGTTTTAAGCCCTGGAAAGAACTTTACTACACCCTCTTCCTATAATACTCCTCCAACCTCTCATCACAACGCCCAACAATCCACGCCTTCTCCTCCCCCGACAACTTCTTCCATACATGCTTATTAAACTCTACATACTCAATATCCCTACACCTACTCATAAACCACATATCCTCAAACCGCTTAAACGGGTTACGAAAGATAATTCCTTCGACATCTTTCTTCGTATATCCGCCCTTACCTAATATGCTTTGTTTCTTCTCAACAACCAAGCCTTTTTCTTTTCTTGCACTATAAAAGTTTATAAAGTAATTGACAATATTCTCGACCAACGCTCTGCCATTTTCATCCTCATGCTCAAGCATCGCTTTGAGAAGCACCGGTTTATAAGAGAAACTCATTTCCATGGTCTTGACCATGTCCATAAACTTGTCTTTCATATTGGCAGGAGTAATAAGTTCCCAACCATACTGTTCGGCATAGTTCTCTATTGTTGCTTCCTTAAAATATTTAAAGCTTCGTTTATCCCCAAACGGAACCTCTAAATCTGCTGCGATCTTGCCTTCACGTATATATCGTTCGATGGTTTCTGTTTGGACATCGACCATCCTAACGAATTCAAGCTGGGATATCATATCGTTAACTTCATCCTGCCAATTAAACAGATCAATCAGCTCGTAATCAGCAACATCCACCGGATAGTCTGGAAGAACAGAGGGTTTTTCCCCTCGATCTATTAAATCCCAATCCAGCTGAAACCGTTTCTGGGAAGCTACGACATACTCCAAGCCCAGGTAAATATGGACTTGGAGTACTTTATTAAAACCTATATGAAAAGTGATATACGCTTTCAACTGTTTCCTTGGACAACGGTTGTTGTGGTGAGCGAGCTGGCCTTCGAAAACTCTGAGGTATACTGAACGATGGTCAGATATTTTATTGCAGCCAGTCGAGTAAAATTACTATCTATAGAGTTGTTTATATAGGCCCTTTTACACATTGGACAGTAAAGTATTTGTACCGGGATATATTGACTCACAACAGTCTTACGAACGTTGGAATACTTAGCAAGCTCAGCATCGACAATTATTAAGGAGACGGAATCACAAGGGCAACTCGACGTACCATTATTAATCAAAGTCACTAATTGAAACTGTTTTAATGAAGTCTCTGGTTCAGATTGAGCAACTCTTGCTGGACTTAGCGCGCTGTTATTTTGGCTTGTTACCTGAACTATATCTTTTTCTTCTTCAGCTGACCTTTCCAGCGGATGATCTTCTTCGGGCAATACTGATTCATTATCCGTTGATAGGCCTTCTCCATTCCAAAGTCTGCGAATTGTTTCAGCTCGCCGAATGACTCTGGCTTTAAGGTCGTCCCCTTCTGTTTCTAAGGAATGGCCTTCCAACTCGATCCCCTCCGGCAACACTTCAAAATAGGTTAAGCGTTCAAAGATTTTCTGCATGGCTGCCTCTGGGTCTCGGAAAAATTCACTTCCGCGAATACGAATAAAGCGCCAGCCGAGTCTTTCGAGTATGGCTTGGCGAGCCATATCTTCCGCAAGATTTTCCTCAGTATGCCACTTATCTCCGTCACATTCCAGAGCGACTCGTTGACCACTACTTTCGACCACCATATCGATCCTGTAGCCACCGACTTTCCACTGGGGATGAACGGAATAACTTGCTTGACGTAGTCTGAAGAGAACTTGTTTCTCAAATTCAGATTCCGCTTCTTTTTCAGCCGTATCTAACATTTTGATAATAGCTTGGGGATCTTTGGCATGTTTGATGAGTGCCCCGCGCAGGTCCCCGGGCTTGAGATCATTTTCGGGATCCAGGGAGTAGATGACCCATAACTGATCACGGGCTCGACTGGCAGCAACGTTATAGCGTTTTTTGAACATTTCGTTGGCCCCTTCGCCTCGTTTATTTAAGGGGCCCTCTCCTGCTGAGGCATCGACCATGGAAAGGAAAATGATGTCGCGTTCATCTCCCTGGAATTGAGCTGGATTACCACATTGAATTTTTCGTTTCTTGTAATCTTCAGCTGCAAGATATTGTTGAAGAAGTCTATCAATCGCAACTGCTTGTTCTTCCCCGACCAACGAAATGACGCCTATAGAAGCCCCCTGATACTCCATCTGTTCTGTACAGGCAATAATCAGTGAAGCGACGGCCTGGGCTTCTTTTTCGTTCACCTTTTTGTAGCTCGTACCGTCCTGTACCCGGTAAGCGACCGTATGAGGGCGTACCTTAACGGTGCTCTCATCACGAAGCGGTTTAATTTTCCCTTCATATGAGAGGTAGTTGCTGAATTGGATAATGGGTGTTACACAGCGGAAATGCTCGCGCAAACAAATGGGCTGAAATGCGGTACCTGCTAAATCATAGATGGAGAACAAGCCATCATAGAGCTTAGCATTCGGGATTCCCACGAGATGCTCATCAATGAGTTTATCGGTTTCCTCTTGTTTTTGTCCGACGGCAGAAGGACTAACTTGCTCATTGTCCCCCACAACAATGACCTGTTTCCCCATATAAAGTGCCGCCAGGGCGAGCACATCCGCCTGGCTTGCTTCATCAATAATGACGACATCAAAACGATTGGTTCGTGGATTGAAATTCTCTACCACTCGGCTTAAGGGCATGATCCAGACTGGAACAGCACTTTGACAGATAGGCATAAGTTTTCGGGCTTCCATCCTAAATACTGGCGCCCGCTTACCTGTTCCTTTTCCAATCCGGTGCATCAGTTGTTTCCAGCCGTTGAGAGCTAATCTTTGACGGACGGTAGTACGTCTAACCTGAGCAGCCCAGGCCTTCTTTTCCACGAGTACGGCGGTTTTAGTCCTTAACTGTTTGGAAAGATAGGTGATCTGCTTGAGCAACTCTTCCATGGACTTTTTCGCTCGGTCGTCTAGTTCATCCACAAATTGTCGCCACAACCAAGCTTCAGCAGGGTTGCCAGGTACGATTCCTTGCCCGTGCTGACCCTTGCGCTGAGAGATTTCCGTAGCCCAAGCCGGTGCATCTTTTTCCAGCCGTGACAATAATTCCTTTCTCAGCTCAAGATCGCGTGCGCGGTCTTTTAACTCCACGAGACGTTGATAAGCTTCAAGATAGTGAGTCGCTTGTAGATCTTGGATGGCCGTTAAAAGTTGAAGAGAAACTTGAGCTGCAGAACTCTTGGATTTTTCAATGATACTTTTTAATCGATCGATTTGAGCTTCCAGTTGGATAAGGTTTAATCGCTTAGCCTGAATAGTTACCAAACGCGAAAGTTCTTGGGATACGGCATCTTCTAAGCGCCTTAGTTCCCCGTAGTTGCCAAGCTGAACCTTTGTCTTATCATAAAATTTAGTCCATTGGAATCCCGAGGTTTGTAGTTTATCAACGAGAGGGTTCCAGCATTTCGGATACCAGTCTAATGATTCTGTTATGAACGCGACGAATTGACGACAGGAATATTCTGGTTCTAATCCTAAGTCTGCTCGTTTAGGTCCTTGAAGAACAGTGACCTGTCGTTCCCAGCGGTCGAGAAGTCTAGTACGCATGTTTCTTAAATCAATCAGAACTTTTATCGCTTCAAAATGCTCTTGCCGACTGGGCGGCTTACCATTTACTTGGGATTGATTGATCAGCATTTTCCAATTTCCTTTGGTGATAAGCTTAATAAAATTAAGTGATCCCCCATTTTTCAAATGATGAATGATCTCCTCAAGAACCGATTCAACGTCGTGAGGTAAGCCACTGTCAGGGACCAAAGGGTTATATTCGATCAGAACTTCTTGAGCGTTAACAGAGATTGTACAAGTGCTTTCAATCTGAGTTATGAGATTTTGCCAAGGACTCTGATGATCTTCTCCCAACATTCCTGCTTCGAGTAACGAAAGTTGCCAGTTTGAGGCACTTTGAATAGCCTTAACGGTTGCTTGAAGTTCGATTAATTGAGATTCCAGCTCCTCCGACCTTAGCTCGCTATCGGGTAGCCAATACTCCTTTCCCAAGACGAGATCTTCACCGGATAACGTCCGGAAGTTATCCACTAATTTCTCGAATTCGCGAGGAAATAATAGTTGCTCAGGATCTGGCAAACTATAGCCTAGTTCCTTTTCGTCTTCAAAGCTTAACGTCGTATTTGTGTGATAAAGTGTTTCTAATTCTCTCGCGGATAAAGGCAGAGCAGCACTAAGCCGTACTGGATTAGGAATCCAGTTGGCGCTTTCTCTAAGCTCACACACTTTGCGTGCGGATTGAGCAGGGTCGTATTCTTCGCCAGCAATTACGAGCGGACGATATTCATCTGCACGCGCTTGAAGAAGCTTATGACGGGTTTCACGGAGCTGTTTCAAAATGTTGATTCTATCAGTCTGTAGTACGCTTGCTTCTTGTTCAAGTTGATCAGGATTACTGTTCGCTAATCTCTCTGTGATGGCATCAACCGTACTTTCGAGTTGTTTACGGCTATCGTCGGTTAAGACGCTTAGACACAGAGGTTGAAGAGGCTCCACAATTTTCTCATGAAGAACTGAGAGTGCTTTGGAAGTGTGGCTCGTGACAAGAATACTTTTACCCTGGGCCAACAAATGGCCGATTAGATTGGCAATGGTGTGTGTTTTTCCAGTACCTGGGGGACCTTGGACCAGCACTGCACTATAGCGATTCAAGCGATCTGCAATCTGTAACTGTTCCGAGTTCGCTGGCTTACTAAGCAGTATCTCTTCATCTTCTCCATTCGGATCGACGCTTTTGACGGACTCATTGGAATCCAGGGGCGCGTTGTCTTGGTCAACCCCTAACACATTTTCTAAAAAGCCCGGGAGTTCATCACGCTCGGGTATATCCTTGATGATTTCTTCCACGGCTTTACTGAATCCCAAGGAACGCTTCCGCAAAAATACCATAGGATCACGAATGATCAATGGAGCCTCAGTTTTGATCGGTTTATCTCCAGCTTTTAGAACTTGTCCATAGGGAGAGAGTTGGGCGACGACCCGTTTTAAAAACTCTTCTGTTTCTTGTCCGTCTAAAGGATGAAACGGTTTTTGTTCTAGCTCCTCATGTAAGTGGCTCATCACCGTCCCCGTCACCTCGGGGACGGATCGAAAGAGACTCGTATAGAGTTCTACGGGCTGATCAGATTCCGTCAAGGTAAACACCGGTACTGAAGGGTCAAATTCAAGCTTAAGTCTTACCAGTAAAATAGGATGACGAATTAACCCTGTTGGATGATTCCAATTTAATAAACCATCCCCAAGAACCAATTCATACTGCTCAGATTCACGTTCTAAGCGAGCGTAGAGTTCATAGAGCTTGCTATAGATACTCATGGCCTGTCGAGCCGGAATTTCTTTTTCAGCCCATTGCTTTCTTCTCTCGTACCACTCGGCAAAAGCTGAGTCGTTTAAGTATTTTCCAAGTACTAAGTCATCGGTGAGCTCTTGCTCGTCTTCTATCTTTGCTACTTTATCTAAGTTAAATCGAATGGCCAGTTCAGGCTTCTTCCAAGTGTCTTTAAGGACGGAATCGTAATTTGGAGGAGGTGACGGAGCATCGGTAAGTATAGGTCGTCCAATCCTTAAGACATAGGAACTAGGCGAATCTGCGCCGTCTTCCAGGGACTCAGAGAATGTATCCTCAAACTCTCCGATCATAATAGTGGGATGACTCGGTAGATCCTTCATCCATAAACTCCACGGCTGGAGCTGAATGTCCCGAATAACCGGGTTTCTTAACTGATCAAGTGCTTGCAAATATTTGAATATTTGAAGGGTGCGTCCCTTAACCTGGTTCAGATTCATTTCTTCCATCTAATAACCGCCTTGTGATAATTTATGTCATCCGAATCAAACTAAAAATTGGATATAATTTCTCACTATATCCATGAATTCTGCATTTTTCCCATTATGTCCTGCCGATAGTTGTTTATTTCTACATTATATATGAAACATACTGTCACTGGTACTTCGGAAGTTCTATAGGAAAGTATCGGTATATTCCAGCTTTCCCATGAAAATTGTTTAGTTCGCGAAACAAACACAGGCTGGAAGCAATGCTTCCAGCCTGTGTTTGTCTACAAATATTTGTGTTCAGTTCTATCACTGAGGGTTTGGACCTCCTGGATTCAGTTCGATGACTTCGCCCCACACTTCGTCCTCTCCACCGATCATGGCGTGATAACTGTAGGAGGCAACTGCAATTAAAGCATTGTTTCCAACCGGCTCGTTCATTATCTTCTGTCTAAGTACGTCCATGTTCGTGTTAGCATTCTTGAGCGAAGTTACATAAATATTTATTAGACAAGACAATTGGATTGACTTCCTATGGTCATCACAGCCTGTGTCCAGAAGCTTAAATATTTTTTTCTTTCATCCTGTCTGCAAATACTGCCATAATTATAACGACACCTATAATAATTTGTTGATAATATGCCGCGACATTGCAAATTGTCAATCCATTTTTGAGCATACCTAACATTAGAGCACCAACAAGAGTACCAATAATTTTCCCCTGCCCCCCCGATAAGGATGTACCGCCAATAACAACAGCGGCGATAGTATCCAGCTCATAGCCACTGCCCGCTATAGGAGTCGCATAGTTTAACCGCGCGGTGAGCATAATCGCGCCCATGGCTGCGAAAATCCCGGCAATAACATAAACCAGCGCTTCAACCCTTTTAACCCTAACTCCTGATAATCGAGCCGCAACTGTGTTTCCGCCGATGGCATAGACATGTCTTCCGAATTTCGTGTGCTCAAGTAAGACATAAATAGTGGCATAAATAGCTACACAATAAAATACAAAAATCGGTATAGTCCCAATACTTGTCGTAGCAATTTTCTCAAACCCTGCTTGTAGCCCTGCAACCGGTTTCCCTGAATTAAGAGCGAGTGCCCCACCTCTTGCAACCCCCATCATCCCTAATGTTGCAATAAAGGATGGAACTCTTCCATAAGAAACAACGATACCATTTAGCATCCCTAAAACCATGCCGATAAGAATAGCAATTATCAAGGCATACGCAAGGGGCATCCCTGCTTTAAGCATTAGCCCGGTAGCAATACCCACAAATGCGACAATAGATCCTACACTTAGGTCTATACCACCTGTCAAAATCACCAATGTTTGTCCAACACCAATTATGGCAATGATTGAAGATTGGACAATTATATTTAAAATATTATTGAGGGTAATAAAACTTGGATTTATTAGTGAGAAAACAAGAAAGATTACTATAAAGGCCAGATATAAGCTCATCTTTTTAATCGTGTTACTGAATTTCAGGTGATTCATAGTCATTGTAGGATTAGTTTTATTGTCTAACACAGACATTACCCCCTACTGCATATTTGAGGATTTCTTCCTGCTGAATAATTTGATGATTGTCCAATATTGCCGCCACTTCGCCCTTGCACATGACAAGTATTTCATCCGACATTTTAAGGACTTCGACAAGATCGGAACTAATCATAATTATCGAAACCCCTGATTTTAGCAATTCTTCCATAATGCTATAAACTTCTTGTCTTGCACCCACGTCTATGCCACGAGTTGGTTCATCAATTATGTAAATATCCGCTCCGCAGAAAATCCATTTTGCAATAACAACCTTCTGTTGGTTTCCTCCACTTAAATCCCGCACTAATGTATCTTGGTTGCGTGTTTTTATTTTAAATTTGTTAATGAGCTCTTGTATACACGCCTTTTCTTTTCGTTTACTTAGTAACCCCCATAGTTTAAGTTTATCTAACCCTGCTAAAGATACGTTACATTTAACATCGTGTTTCAAGATAAGCCCTTCACTTTTTCTATCCTCGCTTAGGTAAACAATCTTATACTTTATCGCATCAGTAGGGCAGGCTATTTTTCGTTCCGTTCCTTTTATTAGTATTTTTCCCTCATTTTTACAAATCTCCCCCATAATACATTTGGCAATCTCTGTCCTTCCCGAGCCAACTAAGCCGGCAATTCCCAATATCGTCCCCTTATGTAGTTTGAAGGATATATTTCTTAATAAGTTCTTATACGATAACCCATTTACTTCGAGAACTACTTCATTGTCATTGCCCAAGAACTGCCTCTTTTCAAAGTCGACATTTCTTCCGACCATCATCCTTATCAAGTCTTTATCGCTAGCTTCTTTCAAGTTAACCGTTTTAACAAGGCACCCATCTCTAAGGACTGTGCAACGATCTCCAATCTCTTTCAATTCTTTCATCCGATGGGATATATATATTACTCCAACGTGATTAGTCTTCAGTTCTCGAATAATTTCAAAGAGTTTATTAATTTCATTTTCTGTTAAAGTTGCGGTAGGTTCATCCAGGACAAGAATTTTTACGTTCATGACAATTGCTTTGGCAATTTCCACCATTTGCTTTTGAGCTATGCTTAAATCTTTAATCAATGTTGTCATAGTGGCGGTCAACCCCACTCTAGAACATATAGTTTCTGCCTCATCAATTGATCTGCGCCTGTCAATTAACCCAAATCTGGTTGTATACTCTTTGCCAAGAAAAATATTTTCATAAATCGACATATGGGGGTTCAAGTTAAATTCCTGGTATATAACCCCAACCCCATAACCAAAAGCATCGTTGGGGTTATTGATGACAACTTTTTTTCCCTCTATAAATACTTCTCCCTGAGACTTTTGATATGCACCGGAAAGAATTTTAATAAGAGTTGATTTGCCGGCGCCATTTTCGCCCAAAAGCACATGGACCTCGCCTGCTTGTAAATTAAAATCGACATTGTCCAACACAGTCACACCGGAGAAGGACTTAGAGATATTTTTCATCTCCAATAAACTTTTCTCCACTCAATCACCACATTCCTCAAATATATTACCTATATGCTTCGACATGTCCCTCCGACAACTAGTCTTGTAGGTATTATCGTCTCTTGGCAGCATTCCTCACCATTGATCAACATCAGCATATTTTTCATGGCGCCTTCAGCGATTAGGTCCAACTCCTGTTTAATGGTGGTAAGGTTAGGAAATAGTGCATCCGCGATTGTCCCATCAAATCCAACCACAGAAAAATCACCCGGTATCGAAAGTTTTGCCAACTGTGCTCTTTGGATCAGACCTTGGGCTATTAAATCATTGGCACAAAATATGGCCGTTGGCCTTTCCTTAATGGTCATAAAGTGTTCCAACGCTCTCTTCCCACCTGCTATATTAAGCTCAGCGGTGTAAATATAGTCCTCAACTAGCTCAATAGCATGCTCTTTCAGGATTTCCAGATAGCCACATTTTCTTAGAAAGACACTGTTGATTTTTTCACACGCTCCTGCAAAAGCAATCTTCGTGTGGTTGAGCTTAGCTAAATATTCTACTGCTACCCGCGCACCCTGTTGATTGTCTGAAGAAATGAAAGGAAATTTATACTTTTTGTCTAGGGTTCTGTCGATCATAACGCACGGTGTTGTTTTCGAGATTTTCTCTATGGTCTCCTCCGAGGCACCCTCAGTTAAGATTATTCCGGAGACCCGAATGCTTTGTAGATACATGACATATTTTAACTCTCGCACTTCATCATTTTTCGTATCACAGATTATTAAAGTATAGTCATTATCAAAGGCAATCTGATTAATCTTTTCAATTAGTTTGGTGTAAAATGGGTTTTCAATATCATAGATGAATATAGCAAGACTTTTTGAATCATTCGTATAAAGATTTTTAGCCAACTGATTAGGTATAAAGTTATACTGATCTATCACCGCAGTCACTCTAGAAAGTGCTTCTGAAGATACCCTTTCCGGCGAATTCAAAACTCGTGATACAGTCGCAATAGAAACGCCTGCAATCTTGGCAATTTCCCTCATCGTAATTCTTTTGTCAATGTTAGGATTTTTCCTCTGCATATGTTTCAAACTCCAATTATTACGCTTTTCTTATTGAGTCAAGGCTTTGAATTTCCATAACTCCTTTTGGATTTTATGTTTGTCCAGTCTGTTTCCCGAAGTAAAGCTTTTTATAGTCACCGATTTTTTGACAATTTCCCTTATAGCGTTTAATGATAAATCTTTCTCAAAGTACTTTAACTGTACTCCGATATTTCCTAGAGATGCAGCCTCCTCCGGTCCGGCCAAGACAGTTTTGCCGGTGAAGTCAGCCGTGAGCTGATTCAAATGATTGTTACGTGCCCCCCCGCCAATAATATGAATTGTGTTGTATTGCTTTCCTGTGACTTTGCTTATTTGGGTCAATGCTTCACAGTAGCTAAGGGCAAGGGACTTGTAAACTGAGGCAATAATTGTGGAAGTGCTGCCATCATAGTCCTGCTTTGTTCTTTGGAAATAATCTAATATGGCCTTGATCATGCTCGCCGGATTAAAAAAGTCGGCATCATTAGGATTTATTAAAGGCGCATTTTCACTAAACTTTAGTGATATCTGCTCCAATTCATCCCATGTATAATGTTCGCCTTGAGCTTGAAGCTCTCGTTTAATTTTTTGCAGGATAAACATGCCCGTTGAATTTTTTAACAAGGTTATACTCCCGAACACTCCACCTTCATTGGTAAATTCAGATTCGTATACCATCTTGTTGATGATTGGGGTCTCTAATTCAGTTCCAATTAAGGACCATGTCCCCGAGCTGATAAATATAAAATCTTTCTCCTCTGCTGGAACTGCAGTTACCGCTGAGGCAGTATCGTGCGACGGTACACATACAAAAGGAAGCTGATTAATTTTCAGTGATTTTGCTAGGCTATCTTTTAGATAGCCAAATATTTCCCCATGATTCGTCATGGGGAGGAACATACTTGGATCAAGTTTGAACATCTCAAGTATTTCCTGGCTATATTCCTTTGGGACCATGTTCAATAATTGTGTTGTACTGGCTATTGAAATCTCTGTCCCCATTATGCCAGTGAACATATATAAAAGCAGGTCGGGTATTAAGAGACATTTCTTGCTAATCGCCACTCTTTCAGGGAAATTTTTTCTCACTCCTAAAATCTGATAGAGAGAATTTATTCGGTTATTCAGAATTCCGGTCTTTCTAAAAATATATTCTTTCTGTTCTTCCTTTAATTCTGATAAACTTTGCTCCCCTAAGGTGTTTCTATAGCTCAGTGGATTTCCCAGCAAATGCCCGGCAGAATCCATTAATCCAAAATCAATTCCCCAGGTACACATTCCAACTGAATCAATAAATCCATACTCTTGATACACTTTTTGCAAGCCAACCTTTAGTTCTTGGAAAATATTTAAAATGTCCCAGTATAATATACCGTTTATCTCTATTTCCTGATTTTCAACCTGATGAATTAACTCCATTCTAATCGTATGGCCGTCGTATTGCCCCAATATGATCCTTATAGACGAATTGCCACAATCAAAACCAACACAGTTTTTCATTGTTTTTAAATTACTCATGTCCTTTCTCCTTCGCAATTTTTACCCTAAGAAGCTCCGATCTGGACTGTTACGCCACATTTCCTACCTAGATTTATCAGTGACTTTATCTCGCTCTTGTCCACCGGTAGTAAATCTTTTAAGGCATATTGCCTTCCGAGCCCATCATATTTTTGCGTACCTAATCTGTGATAAGGTAAAATCTCGATTCGCTCCACATTAGCTAATCCCCCAACAAGGTTGAATATTCCGGTTTGAGTATCGACACTGTCGTTAAATCCAGGTATATAAGGAATTCTCACGATAATATTTTTGAAGCATTGATTAAGTTTCCGTAAATTGCTGATAATCTGTTCATTGCCTACACCAGTGTGCTTTTTATGTTCTACGGAGTTGATGTGCTTGATATCAAAAAAGATCAAGTCCGTGTAGGGTATAACCTGTAAGAAGGAATCCCATTTTACCAAGCCACAGGTTTCGATCGCTGTATTGATAAACCTTCCTTTACATCTATGAAAAAGCTGTTCCACAAAATCAGCTTGTAATAATGGCTCCCCGCCGGAAACCGTAACCCCCCCACCTGATTTATAAAAGCCATAATCTCTTTCGATTATCTCCATAACGGCTTGAACGGTTACTAATTTGCCCATTTTGACCCTAGCATCATAAAAACAATTATCCACACAGAGCCCACAACTTTTACAAGTATTGATATCGGTTACTAACCCTAACTCTTGATCCTCTTTGATCGCGTTATGTGGACATTGGTTGACACAACGCCCACACCTGCGGCACTTTGAAGCATAGTACATAACCTGAGGAGCTTGAATTTGGGACTCAGGATTTGCGCACCACAGACATCTTAATGGACATCCTTTTAAGAAGACCAACGTACGAATTCCCGGCCCATCTTCGATCGCAAAGCGTTCGATATCAAAGATTATGGCATGCACTTCTTCTATCGTTTTTTTTATCTTCACTGGTCTCTCATAATTCAAATTCAATTCTCCCAATCAAATCATTCTGAACTTTTGGCGCAAGCGGAGTGAAAAGTGCACTATAGCCGGAAACCCTGACCATAAGATCTTCATATTCTTCAGGGTTAATTTGAGCAGCTCTCAAGGTTTCATTATCAACTACATTAAACTGAATATGCAGACCGTCTTTATTAAAAAGCGTTTTGATCAATGTCGCTATTCGATCCCGTCCTTCTGGAGTGTCCATTGCCGTTTGTGACAATCTCATATTGAATATGGCACCCTTTTGGAACCAAATGCTCGGCATTTTCCCGACGGAATTAATCGAGGCAGTCGGACCGGTTTTTTCTTTGCCGTTACATGGCGAAATACCGTTATTAACAGGATCTTTTGCCTTTCTTCCATCCGGAGTAGCACCTATTAGCCCTCCGAAGGCAATGTTTCCGGTTACGGGACTCTGACTGTAACCATAACAGCAAGGTTTAGGACCCTTTCCATAACGTGAATTTTTGAAATCATTTCGATAAGAAGATCCAATATACTCAGCGACTAACACCGACCACTTGTCGGCTTCATCATTGTCGTTGCCAAACTTTGGACACTTATTAAGCAAGAGATGCCTGATTTCCTGGCCAGTAGGATTAGTGCTCATATCTTCGAAATTCGTCGCCAAAGCATGAAACAATTGCTCTGAAGTCAGTACTTTCTTTTGAAACAAGACATAATCAATGGCTGCCAGGGCATCCCCGGTTGTTATAGTCCCTGCGGTTGGACCTCCATCCACTGAATATATTGAGCCGCCTTCAAGCAGCGATAATCCTCGCTCAATACAATCGCTAATGAGGGAAGCCCGAAAGGCATTAATATCGATCGTTTTGTGCATTTCGTCATTAATGTGCTCGGTAATCACTTGCAGTTCCATGAAATAATGTAATTGCCGTTTGAACTCAGCAACTAATTCGTCCATATTTTTAAAGGTCGTCAAGCCCTGATCAGCTGGAAGCAACGTGATACCACTGAGGGGCTCGGTCCCTTTATTCAGGGTGATTTCCAAAACCTTAGCGATATTAAGCCACGGTCCTTTGGCCGCGAAGTCCCATTTACCGGGTATGGAGGCTTCTATACAACCATCTGGTGCCCAATTGTAGAGGTCCTCATCGTCTATCCCAAAATTCTTGAGGATTCTCATAAACGCCCTGTCGTTATAGAAGGCCGGTTGACCACCTTTATGATTATTTAAAGCCTGCAAGGCAAAATCTATAAATTTATCATCCGTGCCCGCAAAACATTTAATTGAAACGGATGGAGTTACCAGTTTTAAATCCCCGCAAGCCTCAACACATAGGCGCGAGACCTCATTTATGGCATCGTTGCCAAGAGCTGTCTGACCTGCAACTGCTAAATTAATAAACATTTGATAGCCTAAGAAGAATTCTGTGTCAGGCCATGAACGCAATTTATTTAATTCATTGGCTTTGATAAAGAAAGCTTCAATTAGTTCCAGGCCCTGTTCCCGGGTAATCGTCTTTAATTCTATATCCCTGCTGTAAAAGGGCTGGAGATATTGATCAAACCGTCCCAGCGATATCGCGTGACCATTTGTTTCAATATGAATTACCAAAAGAGTAAACCACACCGATTGAACGGCTTCATGGAAGGTCTGAGCAGGCTTAGCAGGTACATTCCTGCAATTTTCAGCTATTTTAAGGAGTTCTGATTTCCTTTGCTCGTTTTTTTCATGTATCGCCATTTGCCTACATTCCGCTGCGAAACGCTGAGCAAACTTTAGGACAGCCTTGTTTGTGATAATAACCGAATTCAGAAACCAATACTTTTTAATTTCATCCGGTTGCGTCAGATCGAGTCTTTTTATTCTATCTTCAGCTTTTTCAATGACATAATTAAGCCCTTTCTTCAGTACTAAATCATAGTCAACTATCACGTTACCAAAACCTGCAGATGATACCCATGTATCGTCAATTACACCCATATCCCAAGCCTTATTGCATTCTTCCGGAAGGTTGCGACGTAGGTTTTCATAAGTGCTTTTTCCTCGCCAATAGTCAAGTAAGGCAAGTATCTCGTCCTTTGTCTCTTCCGTGTAAAAGAATTTATCACCGGGTCGCTCATGAAAATAATAGGGTTTACCGCCAAATTCCTTTTCAATCCAATCCACGGAATATTCGGGATAGATAGGCGTTGCTTTGGCTCTGCTCGCCTGATTTCCAACAATTAGCTCGTCCTCTAGGACGCGGATTGTCATCTTTTCAAGCACCCAATCCAGCGCCTTTGCCCTTCGGATTGCGATACTTTCGCCTTCGCTTTTTTTCATTGCTTCCGTAAAATATCTGGCACGTTCCGGACAAATCTCAGGTTTTGTTTTGGAAAGATTTAAGCGTAGTCTTTCTACTCTTGCGTTCACTTAAATACACCTCCTGAGTTTACTGGTGAATTAATACACAGTTGACCTTATGATATGATCTGCCCATACGCCTTCTTAACAAAATTCTGCATTATCTTGACTTCGTCCTCTGGAATTATTCTGGCCGGACCTATGAGTTTGCTCAAAATAAGCACTTGAGCCGCCTTTTCCAATACTTCACAGACTATAAAAGCTGACTGGACGTTTGTCCCCACACAAAGTGCTCCATGGCTTGTTAAAAGTACGGCACTTCTATCTCCAAGGGCTTTAAGGGTATGGTCAGCTAGTTCCATAGTACCTGGCAAAGCATACTCTGCACATATAACATCCTTGCCGATGACTTGGGCAAATTCTTCTGTTATGGCAGGAATAGGCTGCCCAGTGATGGCAAACACCGTTGAGTAAAACGGATGGGAATGAATTACGACATTGATATCTTTTCGGTTTTGCAGGATCTTCAAATGCATACTTTTTTCAATCGAAGGTTTCCTGGTGCCACAGATTAAAATTCCTGCTTGATCGTAAACCAAAATGTCATCGGTAACACAGCCATAGTAATCCATACCGCTGGGCGTGAGATAGATATTACCGGTTTCCGGGTCACGCAAACTTATATTCCCCCATGTTCCCAAGGTAAGATTCTTTTCAGCCATATAGATACATGCATCAATTAATGTTTTTTTAAAGATTTCCAATAAACCCGCCCCCTTAGGATTAGCCTTGATAGATTATCCCTATATCCCCGATACAGGGATAATCTATGGTTGATTAATCTACCAATGTGTTAATTAAAAATTACTTATACTGATCGAGGTATGTTTTGAACTTGGCGACACTTTCCTTTGTAATCAGTTCTGTGCCTGTCGAAGTAACATCTTCCACCGTCTCTCCATTGATCAATTTCAATGCGGCATCTACGCCTTGAATGCCCATTTTTGCCGGAAATTGCGCCACTGTGCCAACCATTTCGCCTTGACTGATGCTGGTTAAGGCATCACCGACAGCATCAAAACCGATTACCTTGATATCCTTATTGCTTGCTTTTATCGCCTTTTGAGCACCCAAGCCCATATTGTCATTGCTTGCAAATATAAAATTCAAATCAGGGTGGGCTTGGATTATATTTTGAGTAGCGTTATATCCTTTCTCAACTTCCCAGTCGGCACTTTGCTCTGCTACAATAGTGAACTTATCTTTTGTAACATCGTAAAAGCCATTCCTTCTATCCGAAGCATTTTGCTGACCAGCAATACCCGTTAATATTGCGACATTACCCTTGCCATTGAGAATTTTTAAGGCATATTCGCCAGCTAATTTAGCGCCATCATAGTTATCCGTTCCTATAAAGGGGACAGTTTTTAAGCCTGCGCTTTTAACGAGCTTTCCATCAAGTTTCGTGTCCAGGTTAACCACTGGAATTCCTACATCTTGTGCCTTTTTAAGTGCAGTTATCAAACCCTCAGAACTGCTGGGTACAATACATATAGCGCTAACTTTGTTTGTAATCATATTCTCCACGATCTGAAGCTGTTCTTCCGCGCTCGCATGGCTCTGGCCTGCTTGAACCAAGAGTTTTACACCCTTCTTATCTGCCTCTTGCTTTGCAGCATTAACCATGGTGATGAAATACTCATTTTCCAACGTCATGGGTATAAAACCAATGTTAATTTCCTTTTTTACTGGCGCCGGTTGAGAAGCTTGTTTTGCACATCCTGTGAGCGATGAGAGCAAAGTAAAACTCAATAATAATGAAAGTGTAACCTTCAACTTGATATTGTTTGACATTGTCATCCTCCTTAAAATTATTTCTATAACGCTTCACTTATTTTGCTTGAACTAACGTTGCAGAGAATGCCTATGTAACCGGTTACAAATTTAAATTAGAATTGAGTATTTCGCTACCCTCCTTTAAAATTATTGATTAATTAATAGGCTCTAATAATTAATCTCAATGCTTTCAGAAACTAATGCACTGTAACCCGTTACATTATATGTATATTTATCTTCGAGCGAAATAATTTATGTCTATATAAACCATTCCCCGGGATTTTATTTATCTCACTAATCTTCTCTTATTCGTTTAACTTCGCATCTCCAATCATATCGTTACCCTGCGAGAAAGAATTATGTGCAATTTGTTCTCTCCCTTGACTTGTGAGTAGAGAAGATGCTCAGACCCAATTTGCAGCAAAAAAAGGCATCGGTATACTTGACTTCGTCTGCAGAAATTTACTTTCAAACATCTATTTTTAAGCACAACGAACTCCCCCAAATCAAACTGGAGGAGTTCGTTCTCTTGTCGTCTATGGACTATCTGAATTATTGCGCGGAAAATTGTGCTAAGGATCAAAGTAATTACTCGCGAAACATGTCGTTTCGCGAAGAGCTTGGAACGACGCGAAACGACATGTGATAGACCTATAACACTCACTTAATGGTTCTCCCATTGAGAATTCTAAATCCCTACATATACTGTTTCACATCACACCACAAATCACTTAGAATCCCTTCTTGATAGCCAGCTAGACCAGTTTGCAGAAGTTTTTCTTTTAGAGGAGCGAGTTCAGGGGAGGAGACTCTGTCGAGTTGTTTCAAACGCTGAGGACTTATGACCTTATCCGAACGCGAAAGCAGATAATCTTCAAGAGTATAATGCCAAGCTTTTGCTTGCCCGGGGTAGCGCAGTAAGAGACGTTCCACCATGGATAAGCCTTCGGGATCGAAATCCCCCGAGTAGTAAATTAGTGTACCGCTTGCGGCTAATTTATCGAGCAAGAGCAAACTGGCTAGTTTGAACTGACCGTGTGTACAAATGAGGGGCGGATTCGGGCTCTCCTTAAGCCCCTGTTCCTCGCAAAAATCTCGGCAGAGATCTAAGAGCGCTGAAAAGACGCCTGAATTCTCGACCACATAGACCACCTTTGCACTTGTATAAGCCTTATTAATTCGGACAACTTCGCTCAGTGGCAGGTTCAAGGTTACTTGTTGTCGATAAGCCTCTGTTAAATAGCTAAGGGGCTGGTTATCTGCTGCATTTGCAGTGATCCCAGTACAGGTGACAAAATTCCAGAGATCATCCCTTAAAATACCAAAGAAATAATACAATTCCGTTAATGCTTCAGCTCCAGTTAACGCGAGCGTGACCGGATCGCATTCTCGCACTTGGCTGTTCAAAATCTTAAGGGCTTGAAGGAGGATTCGGCCAGTATCGTTATTGGGGTCAAAGCCATGCGGGTCTTTTGTGATACGGCGGGCAAACATCGGCAAGCGCTCAATTTCATTGGGATGATGCTTATTGATGGCTGTCAATCCACTAAGAACGTGGTGCATTTGGACTCTTAACTGGTCGTGTCGCGTATCATACGTCGTATGAAGCGAGCGAGTTCCTGGATTTTTTTCGATAATGGCCTGAAGCCAAAGTTGACAATAGGGCTGAGTATATTGGGATGCCAAGTCATTAAAAAACGTTGCTTTAGCTTGCTCCTTCTGGGCCAGTCGGTCTGAATTGGAGAGCAGCGACTGTCCCTGAATTTCTTCGAGTAGGCTTAATGCAGAGATGCCACTGAATTTTGTGAGTTCTAAGGCCTTAGCAAACCGTTCTAGAGAAATCGTGATTGATTTTTGTCGGAAAAAGTCTGCCCGGAACAAGGTTGAGAGGGCGTCACGCTCCTCGTCTTTAAGAGAGGTTAGGGTTATAGAACCACCCCAGCGGCCTAAACTCTGATACTTTTGAGCCATGCCCTTTAAGAGCCGGGCAAACCCCTTGGTAGAGGAGAAGTAGTCTTTGGCTTTTTGTAGCTCGTCCGATTTCAAGACAGATCTCTTCCTTTCAGATTGACCCACAACTTTAGCTATAGCTTAGCCTACAACTTAGCTCATCAAGCGCCGAACTTTGCCGTCCCAACTATAGCGGATCACTGTCACGTAGGAGGCATTTTTAGGCCGTACCAACTCAGCGATCGCCAAATGAGACACGGTATCATAGTCACCCCAGAGTGCCTGGGAGTTCATGATATAGTTAAAGCCGAGTTTTTCTAAAAGATCAAACATATCTCGGATGTTATTTTCATCGACTCCGGCAAAGGCTTCATCAAGAGAAATAATGCGAGGGGCATCTGCCCGAGCATCCGAGTACCGGGAATAGGCGGCTGAGAAAAGCGGAATGTACATAGCCATCGCTTTCTCTCCTCCACTAAACTGGAAGAAAGCCCGATCGGTTAGTTCCTTCCACTTTTCCCCTTCTTTTTGGGAAAGCAGCCGGAATTCGAACCAATGGCGATAATCAAGCATTTCTTTAATTATTTGGTGGAAACTTTCTCCGTACCCTTTCACTTCTAATTGTTGTTTAGCACGTTCGATTTTGACTCGAAAATGATTGGTGATCCGTGACATATCGCTTTCTTTTAAGAGCCGTGGATCGGATTTGAGCAACTCGACTAAGTCCTGGGTATCGATTTCATCTTCATGGTCAGCAGTCCGTGGCTTCCAGCGGATTTGAAAACGGAGACCACTCGAGGTATCCCGTTCGTCCATGAGTCGATTCATTTCTTCCACCCAATGTTCAGCTCGCTGAATTCGTCCTCTGATAATCCGGCCAACACTATTCATAATAATTTCTTCATATAATTCTCGGTCCTTCTCATTGAGCAGTTGGCGTTGCAAGGAAATATTTTTTTCTAGCTGGGAGCTTAAGTAATAGGGATTGACTCGCTTGCCATCGTATTCCAGCATCAGCTGAACTCGACGAGCTTTCTGGAGGAGTTCTTCCCATAGTTTAAGCCATAATTCCGGCGAGTCTTCCGTTGGAAGATTGAGTTCGGCCAACGTTTCAAAGAGGGTATTTTGCGTTAATCTGTACTCGACGAGATTACCCATTTCCTTAGTAAAGGCATCATTAATCCGTTCCCGCAGGGTCTCCCGATCTGGAGATTTTGTATCCTTTGAATTCTGTACGCTGATTAGTTCCTCAGCTGTTTGAATTAATATGGCTAGGTGACTTTCTGGTACGGGTGAATTACCGAGCGTTGAAGCGTTTCGCTGTGAGTTAGAGTTCCGCTCGTCTTCTAGTCCATGAATAAACGAAGTTTGGAGGTTTTCCTCCGCTTGAAAAACGCTGGCCCACCCTTGTTGGAGCTGGGTAGCTAACGTGAGATCACACTTGTTGTCGATCATTTTTTGATCGTAATCTTCGAGATCTCTTTTGAGAGTGCTAATTTGTTGAATACAAGTCTCTATCTCACTCGGAAGAGCATTAAGCCGCTTGATTACATTGTTGATGCGCTGGCGAATCTCGTCCGCGCCGAGATCTTGCAGGCGCTGTTCCACCTGCTTTAATAAATCTTTGAAAGTCTCGGCTTGATCTCGAAGTTCGTTTATTTCCCCCCGCAGTTCATCCACGGCCTCAGAAGTATTTTCAAGATGAGATAGAACCGCTCTCCGCTCTCTCCGAGTTGATTGCACCTTCTCATATAGAGATTCAATCATAGTTAAGCCCTCCCGATAGGAAGAGATCCCCACATGAGCTTTCTCATAGGAAAGCTCATCGAGCGGTAAGATTACTGTACGACTCAGTTCTTTGACCTGAGCTTTAAGTGTTTTCCAAGTTTCCAAGGCTTTAAGAAGAATTTCATTTTTGCGCTGTACGTCTTTCTCTAGAATTTCAACCTTTTGGCGGGCTTTATATACGATATCCCAGGCCTCTTGCATGGTTTGCTCGCTTGGAAAGGTTTGATATTCCTCATCCAGCTTGTCACTCTTTTTGTTGAGGCTCTGCAGTTGGTTCTCTTGCTCAAGGACTTGTTGGTTAAGAAGCTCTCGTTCATCCTCGAGTTTCTTGATCTCTCGCAAGCGCAGTTGCCGTCGAGCTTCCTTTCCTATATATAAAGCGGATTCCTCCTGTGGGGCATGTCCCTTAATGATGCCAATCCGGTAGGAACCGTTGCTGAATACACAAGCGTTACTCTCTACCTGACCTACGTCAACGAGGATGGTGCGGAGAATGTTCTCGATATCCCCAGCCTGCACTTTACTTCCTTCTACGGGAGTTGGGTAAAGGTAATCCGCTAAGGTATGCACGAGAATTTGGGGGGCTGGTTTAAGCACCCGGTCATGCACAGGAACGTTTTGCAACGCTTGTTCTTGTTCGGACGTTTTGACCGCAACGTGTTCTGGGAGAATTAAAGCATCTAGTATGCCCATTTCTTTCAAGGCACTTTCTAATCGTTCCCTAGTCGCCTGTGAAACATGATCGTGGAATTCCACTGCGCTGTAAAAGGAGACATACGGGACCTTGACGTCTTGCAAGATTTTTCGGGCCTGATTTGTCAAGTCATGTCTCGCAGGCTCAGGGTCCTTGCGTTGACGCCAAACTTCAATTGCTTCGGATTTACTTTTAACTTCTATCAAAACCTGGTCTCTCTTGTGTTTGACGTTTAGAATCTCTCTTCGGACCCTGTCGCGCGCTCTATTAGTCGCTTCCATGAGAGGTTCTCTTAGCGTGCTTAGATTGACGCTTTCTGGAAATGATCGGGCTCGTAGTGCAAGGGTTTGAAGCTCGATATCCTGAAAAAGTAATTCTTGATTTGTTGACTGCCATTCAAACAGATGAGCTACCCAGGCAGACTGTTCCTCTTGAAGTACGTCCGCCCACTTCTTTTCCTGATATTGCTCCTCATCCCACGCTTTCTTAGTCTCGCCAAGAGCCAGTTCGGCTTCTTGGTACCTCTCTCTGGCACCCGATTCTTGACGAAGGGCCTTAATCACGTTCTCTAATAAACTTTGATAGTCACGAGCCTCCTTCTTCCAAAGGGCAAAGGAAAACGTCTGATCAATTTCCCGATTAAATTCGTAAGCAGCCACCTCATGATTTAAAAAGGCTGTTTCCTCAGCCAAAATGTCGAGTTCATCAAGTTCTTCGTGGATCGTGGTTAAAGCGTGCTGCTCCTTAAGCTCCAGTTCTCCGATTTGTGTCTTAAGCTGACCTTCAAGGGACACATTGCTAGTCAGTTGCTTCGTTTTACTTGCTAAACTCTCTTGGTTATTCTGTTGTTTTAGTAAAAGTGCGGCTTTCTCTTTTTCCGCCTTGAAGACATCATGTTCTCCTAGGGCTTCTCGTTCTACATCTAAAACCTTCTGTTCCCGTTTAAGGATCGTCTCGACTTCCTGCTGTCTTACTAGTTCAATCTTAGCGTTTTCTCGCTCGAGGTGTAAGCTTTCTAACGCCTGGGTGATCTGTAGAAGACGTTTGTGAGTGCGCAAGAAACCTTCGGCTTTTTCGCCGATTATTTTTTGGTTATACTGATCATAGTGCCGAACGAGCCGTTTCAAGGCCTGTTCTTCCTTCTGGAGCTGATCTAATTGGCTTTTAATCTGGTCCATGTTCTCGATAGTATCCGAAAGAGGACGTAGTTCATCATCCGATAAGGACGGCAGGGCCTCGTTTAAGATCTCATAAACTACGGTGGGCCGAAAATCCTTGGAAAGTTTGGGACTGCGCAATTGAATCAGAAGCTTGATTAAATCTTCATAGTCGTCTACGGTTTTAAAGCCAAAAATGTAGCGGTTCACCCGTTCCATGTAATCTTTTTGATTTTTGACCACCTCGCCACCCTCACCGATCCGATTTTCCAGTTCTCGCCGAGTGAGCGGAATTTTTTCCAGTTTACCATCCAGGGCTCGTTCAGTTTTGTAGAGTTGGATATCAATTCCGATTCGGCGGTTATCCAGAAGAATGAATCCCCAGAACTCTAGAGCCCCCTGACGTTTGGCCTTTAAACCGATGCCCGTGGTTATATATTCCTCCGTACCGGGTCGATGATATTCTAGATAGAGGTATCCTGTCCGTTCATCGAGATCCGTTACATCCTTTTCTCCGAGCAGGTAATCTTCCATACGACGAGCACGTGAGCCAAACGGATCAAGTCGATCGGCGGTCTTGCGCCCGTCCAAAAGGACGGGAATCAAGCTTTGCATCGTCACCGATTTCCCTGACCCGTTGCTTCCACGCAAAAGTAGTTTACCGTCCGCAAAGTGAAATTCTTCCTCATCGTAATACCAAAAGTTGAATAAGCCAGCTCGGTTTAACTGCCATCGCATTAATCGTTATCCTCCCTTATTCACTCTCCATTGTCACTATCAGCCTTGGTTTGTTGTTTGCTTCTGTAATCCTGCGGGTAATCCCCAATCAAGCGGCCAAGAGCTGGTTGAAAGTAAATTGAATCTCCTTCCTCACTACGTTGGGCAAACGTCCAATCAATTAGAAACGCCAGAAGTTCATCAGCGGTATGTTTAATCAGGCCCTCCCGAAACTCTTTACTCCAACCATAACTATAAAGCTCTTTACAGTGTCTCACGATTTGCTCAAACTGAAGAGGCGTTAGAGCCACACGACCAAGCGAATCAGTTGAGCAATGCGCCTCGTTTAATTGGTGTCGCAAGACGGAGCCGAATTGCAAGGCGATGTCCGAGATACCTTTTTGATTGGGAAAGAGGGTCAAGGCGGATTTTGGTTCAGGTGCTATCAGTAGCGCCGTGTTACGGTAGAGCTCTAACTGGAGGCCAGTGTGTCTTTCTAGGTCCTCCTGTAAACGAGCGCGGTAGTTGCGCAAGTAGAGAAAATCTGCGTCCTCAGAATTGCTGCGGTACATAGACGGAGAAAGCAAGAGTTGCCGGTAGATTCGGTAGCGTCGACGAGCACCTAGAAGTTCGTCTTCTCCCTCAAACGTCTCCGCGGCAAGAATGTCTTCTTTGGTGTTAAATTGGAAGAAATCCTTCGGATAGGAACGCATGAAATAACGACTTACGACTGAAACTTCGTAGAGAACCTCTGTGCTTTCATTCCTGCCAAAGGTTCCAAGTTCGCCGTCAACAACGGTCAGAATTTTAAGTTCTGTCACTAACTGGAGAACTCTGACCAAGGATTTACGATGCTCATAATTGCGCCAATCGAGCGCAAGCTCTCCTGGATAAAGTGCCTGTACCTCGGAACAGAGATCGGATAGAAGAAATTGATCATACCCTGCGATACTCTCCAGGTAGGCGAGCACACAACACAAAAGAGCGTAATCTCTGGGGTGTTGAAATTGCTCAATCCCCATCCACGCTTCTGGAACAGCCGGGATTTTTTCTAGTTTGGCGAAATGCCGGTGAACGATCAAATGATAGCCTAATTTGTCCAGCACATAATCCTTCAGTGCGTTTTCCCTATCCCGGATGATTTGATAGGATTCCGGGTCGTGTTCACGAAGGATCCAAAAGTTCTCAAGTAGAGTTATCAAGGCCTCTCTGGCCACTTCATCGAAACCTCTCTTTTCACTCATCGGGCTGCCACCGCTATTTCATCAAACAGGAAGATGTAATCGGGCATTTCTAAGAGACCATCCTCGCAATTCAAACTGATTTGACGGTCACTGGCCCTCTCTAGGGAAAAAGTGCGTCCGGTTTCCGTTTTCCCTTTGCGAGCCGGGTTCGCCATGCATTTACTGATCCAAGTGAGCAACGTTTTACGGATAAACGTAGTAAGCTCAGGAAGGTTCCGAAGGACAATACAATTATTTTGAATGAGATTATCGAGTAATTGTTGTTCAATTTCCTTTTCCCTTAAATAGGCATCTAAGGCAGCTTTTTTTCGTTCCGATTGATCAACAACCGCATTAGGTCTGCCTTTCTCTCTGTAGTTTCTTACCTTAGGTCGAATCTCAATTTCTGAGGGTGGTTCATCCCAGATCTCGACTTCGAAACTTTCCGTCTGCTTCGGTTGATCCACCCATAAGTGGCGCGTATGAAAGACCCCAAAAACGCAGGCTGAGAGTTCATGAGCCTCTTGTACGGTATCTAAGTTTGAAAACCACTTAACCAAGTGTAAATAATCCAGGCGTCGGTTGCGTAGATTGTGATGAGTTTCGCCAAGACGCTGAGCAAAACGGGTTAGACGTCGGATGGTATCATTGGTTGCGTTCTGGAGATAGAGTAGATCGCTTTCGCTGCCTCCATCTCCTAGGAACCAGGTCCTAAGACTATCCCATTCATTTTGAAAACGTTCCATCAGCTGCTCTTTACTGGGACGGACGTCTAGGCGCGGAATAGACAGTTCATATTCGGCGACACATTCGGTGAGTTTTTGGGAGAACGTCAAGGGGGCTTCCTCAAGTAAGCCTTCAATCCGAAAGGAAGTTCTCTGTAAGCTCGTCATAAAATTACGAAGGTACTCTGTTAATGCCTCTTTATAGACAAGAAAGGCGTCCGTCATCATTTGTTCCTCTACTTTTTCACTATGTAGGTGAGCCAAGTAATCTGCAGCATTATCTGTGAGACGATGAAAATTCTCATACAGGTCTTGCCAGAGGAGACAAATCTCTTCATTCGTTTTACTAAAGACGGAGTCTGGTTCCACCCATGATACGGTAAGGTCCATTAAATTACCCAGTAAGCGATCGAAAAGGGTTCGTTCTAGTGAACCTCCAAAACCTGCCCCCAAGTGCTCAAGGCCCAAAACCATACGTTCAATTTCAATCGTGTAGGGCGCCAACTGATAACGAAATTTTCGCTTCTTAAATTCTTCGATACTAGATACGCGTCCTGTGTCTTGACGCGGTATAAGATTCTTCCAGGTAACCAGTTGATCCAGATCCTGCTGAAGCTGCTCTTCGGTGAACTCTCGAAAGTGAGGATCCTGCTTCAAATACAGCAAGATTTCTTCGTGAACTATGTAGTAACGTAGTCGTTCGTGCTGCTGATAAACGTAACGCAAAATAGAACGATAACGCCAGGCATTCGAAACCGTCAAATAGGTTGCCTCTTGAATGGGTTTGAGAAGTTGTTCATTCATCTTATTTACCTCTAAAGCGCACTTAATATTATACTTTTCTATATTATTCGCTCTTTTTTAACAAAAGCCTACTTTCATGCAAGATTTATTTTCCCACTTAGAAATTAGACATTATGACTCCATTGTTCTTTGCCCTCGATGCGATTTAAATGTCTCGTTGGGAATTCAAGCCGCAATATATCACATGAGAAGATATGCCCCAAATCTGCATTCGTGGAATTATATTCGGGCAGTGACTTCCCTTTTTGTTTTTATGCTTAAACTCCTGCGGCGCTGATTGTGCATGATAATCTGTAAGTCTTCACTAATCAGTCGCAATCGTATTCACATACTCTTCCACCAACTCAAGCAAATGCAACGGTAACGGTCGTAACGTGTAGTCATCGTACGAGGGCATCATCTGCCTCATCTATTGGACCAAAGTGGCCCACATTGCTGGGTCATCATCCGGCTGCAAAATTGCTGGCACAATTTCCACTATTCCTGTTTGCATTATGTACGAGTATTTCTGCTCATTTTTATGCGCGTTATAGAAGTAAAAAAGAGCTCACCTTGATTACAGATTCAATGAGTTCCTTCATGCGGTCAAACAGTGACGACCTAACCCTGCCAAAAGAATATTATGAAATCGAATCACAACTTATTAAGATAAAAGCAAGTTCACAAAAGCAGCAGCAGCTTGTGCAAATGGAAATGCATCGGAAAAACGATCTAGCGTTATTGACATTTCAGCGTCCCAGGAGGGAAAAAATGTCATTATTGCGTTCCCCAATCAGGGGAATCCGATTCCTTCCCAAAAGCTGGACAATATTTTCGAGATATTTTACCGACTGGACTCCGCCCGCTCCACAAACACCGACGGAGCTGGTTTGGGTCTGGCAATTGCCAAAGAAATTGTCGCGGCACATGGTGGAACGATCACAGCGAAAAGCAACTCAGAACACACCAAATTCACTGTAAAGCTCCCATCATAAGTCTCCCACGATGTTCTGATCAAATTCGATGAATACCGATATGAGGATTTATACGACTCAAAGGATGAATTGACTTCAATCATGAATTAGCCGAACGATACATCCGTTTCCACAACACATAAATAATAACCAGAACAAGGATTCCTCCAACGACTAAGTCTGCACTATGAAAATATGGTTTCAAAGAACCCCAGTTTTCTCCTAGTTTTTGACCTAAAAAAATTAACATTGTACTCCATAAGAACGCTCCGATCACCGTATATGTGGACATTTTCAGAGCATTCATTCGTGCGATACCTGCGGGTAGGGAAATAAAAGTACGAATAACAGGTAATATGCGGCCCACAAATACCGTCACTTCCCCATGACGTTCAAACAATCGTTCTGTCCAAGCCAGCTCCTGTTCGTTGATAAATAAATAACGCCCATATCGTTTGAGGAAAGGTCGACCACCTCGCACACCGACGTAATACGCTATAAGAGCGCCCAAAAGATTACCTAGAGTTGCCGCGATAGTTGCTTGCCAGAAACTGAAGTGCCCCATATACACCATATAACCGGTAAACGGCAGAATGATTTCACTCGGTAGTGGAATACAAGCACTCTCGATTGCCATGGCGAAAAAGACACCACTATAACCAAGGGAGGAAATAATATTTACGACAAATTGTGATAGGTAGGATAGAATGACTTCCAAAATATTATCACCTCATATCTAGATTGTCTCGCCGTACTCGTCTAGGCGATTGAGACAAGTGTTTCTTCGAAGTTCCTAATGAAGTGCATATTACAGCTAAAAACAGCATCCATAACAAGCGTATTATGCGTTGCCTGCTGAGGATGCTCCATTCAAACTGCCGTCCTTATCGGCCTATTCTTACCTAGTTGTTTCTTAAGCACTTGTTGCAGATACTCTATCAGTTGGGGTTGCAACTCTTCTCGCTGCAGTCCCATTTCAATGATCGCCTTCATGTAGCCAAACTTATCTCCTATATCGTAGCGTTCTCCCTTCAACGTCAGCCCAAGCAATCCTTCCTGTCGACACACTTCTCGCAAGGCATCTGTCAGCTGATATTCGTTCCCCGCTCCTCTTTCTTGAGTTCTCAAAAAAGGGAAAATAGAGGGTTTTAAGATATAACGACCCATAATTGCTATATTAGAAGGAGCATTACTTGGCATGGGCTTTTCAATCAGATCCTGCACTTGCAAACTCTTGTTACGCTGTGCCGCTGACGATATAATGCCGTATTTGCTTACTTCTGTCGGATGCACCGGCTGGACGCCTATCACTGGTTTCTCATACATTTCAAAAACGTCAATCAGCTGCTTTAAGGCAGGTGGATCGGAAACCATAATATCGTCTCCAAGTAAAACGGCAAACGGTTCGTCGCCAACAAATTGCTCCGCGCAAAGAATGGCATGCCCCAGACCAAGCGGTTCTTTTTGGCGGGTATAATAAATATTAGCCAGATCGCTGATATTTTGAACTTCAAGCAGCAAATCGGTTTTACCCTTTTCCCAAAGCATTTGTTCGAGCTCTACGGACTTGTCAAAATGATCTTCGATCGATTTTTTATTTCTACCCGTTACAATGAGAATGCTTTCGATGCCGGATTTCACAGCTTCTTCGACGATGTATTGGATTGCCGGCTTATCAACGATTGGGAGCATCTCCTTTGGCTGCGCTTTGGTAGCCGGCAAAAATCTAGTGCCTAGGCCGGCTGCCGGGATGATGGCTTTTCTGATTTTCATACTACACCTCCAACATTAATGTGAGAAGCCGACGGAAATATCCATAAACGACTCCCTACATAATTAATACCAAGGCTTGCTACCGTCGCCATCAATTTACAGACAAACAAGGGCCAAGCCAGAGAATTGTGAAAGTAGACTAACAGCCCATACGTTATCATTAATGTGCCAAGATTTAAGGTCAAGAACCGAAGCAACTGTCTGTGGGTTTGACCATTTTCCCGGAAAGTCCAGGTTCAGTTCAATAGAAAACTGTTTAATACTCCACAGGTGTAGGAGATACATTGAGCCACTAGCAAGAGAACACCTATATTGGATAATACAGTAAACACCGTAAAATCCACCCCCGTATTGACTGCTCCAACCAGACAAAACCTCATGAACTCAATCGAACGCTTCGACATCTTAAACAACCCTCTTTACATTACGTTCTTTCTTCATTAATCCGCAGCATTCACTTACAATATATAAAGGGCGATTTCTTGCTTCGTCATAAATTCGTCCAATATACTCGCCGATAATCCCCATCATTGTCAGGATAATTCCAGTCAACACTAGCTGCACCGCCATCACCAGATTCCACCCTGAGATGACCGAGTTCGAGAATACTTTTAACAGTAACATAACTACCAAGTAGGTCACGCCGGAAGTGAGGAATATGGCCCCAGCATAATTGGCCAATTTGATGGGTTTAAAGGAAAAGGAAGTCAGTCCATCCAAACTGAGCTTTATCATCTTTTTCAGCGGATACTTCGTTTCTCCAGCCAACCGTTCATCCCTTTCATACTCGACCGCAGTTTGCCGGAATCCTACCCAACTCACCAAGCCACGAACATAACGGTTTTTCTCAGGCAATCGTTTCAGTTCTTCGCACACTCTACGGTCTAGTAGGCGAAAATCACCGGTGTCCGTCGGGATCTCGAGATCCGTGGAAGCGCTTAGAATTCGGTAAAACAAACGGGCAGTCTGCTTCTTGAAGAATGTTTCGCCCTTTCGCTTTGTTCGTTTGGCGTAAACTACGTCAAACCCTTCTTTCCATTTGGCAATCATATCAAGAATTAATTCCGGGGGATCCTGCAAATCTGCGTCAATCACGACGACAGCCGCTCCTGACGCGTAGTCCATCCCTGCCGTAATGGCAATTTGATGTCCAAAATTGCGGGAAAATGAGATAAGTTTCACGGAATCATCCTGATCTCTGAAACCTTTGATCATAGCCGTCGTATGATCGCGGCTACCATCGTTCACAAAAATCAGCTCATACGGCTCCTTTGTTGAATCCATCACCTGTTTCAAACGCCTATACGTTTGCTCAATAACAGCTTCTTCATTGTAGACAGGAATGACTATCGAATAGTTGATATTTGCGTTCATACTCTGCCTCCTATTTTTTGATTTATTTCGTTTAATCATGAAGATCCGTGATCCTCACAACCCTTCGTAATTTCCTGTACTTTTTGTACGACAAGATCATTATGCAACAATAATCTGAAATACATCTGAAGCTAAGCTGAAATTTTGCTTAAACTCGCATAAGCACATTTAACTAACATAAAAGCTCTGATAACATGACTGCCGCTACAAATCCAAATATAGCAAGAGGGAATAACCAAATTATTTGATCTGATAAGCTATTATTAGAAAATAACCTCGTATGCTGGACGGTTCACTGCCTCCCATGCTAGCTCCGCCACCACCACCGTTAAAAGTTCCGCCTGGGACCTGCTCCCCCCTATACCTTGTCCTGTAGGTGGAGTACCTCCTGCCATACCTTGACCATATCCTGTCAGTTGGGTACCTCCTTCCATCTGTCTCAGTGAGACGATGGCTCAACTTCAGCGTATCGATGGCTCTTCCAATAATCGAACCAATATTCGTGCCAAAATAACTTTTATTATGCACGAAATCCACCCTGTCAGGATCGTTATAAAAGGTAACGATTTGTCGAAATACATCTGATAATTTATTCTAGTTCTATAGTAGGGACTCACTGCTTGAAGAACTAATATTTAATGCGTTGGTAGAGAAGATAGAAATTCTCACACCAACGCATTTTGTTTTAAGTATGAAATAGGCGGATTAGCCTAAATTTAAACTCCTTAGTATAAGCTTAGTTTCCATCAACGAAAAAACATGACTAATTTCTATAGCATTCATCGGTCTCACATTTTACGAGTACATTCCAGAGCAGAAAAACAGCGCTGAATACGGAAGGTGCACCCCGTGGCACCACAAAAAGTATTGTGGCAATTGCAGTGGAGATCAAACAACCTAAAGGCTTCGGACGGGTGAGGATGCGTCATGTTCCAGACGCTTCTGATGTGACCAATGGCTACGATTGGAGTTGAAACTTGAATATAGAATGAGGTGGAGCTAACCGACTACCCCCCTTTATTTTTTTGCTATGGAATCAGCATAAGCTTTTAAATCATATAATTTCCCAGAATCTGCGCCACCAAAGCCACCAAATTGCTGATTACTTGAATCCGCTGATTTTTTATCGCTACTAGCTGTATCAGTTGTTTTAGTAGCCTCCTTCCATTCGCTCTCTGGAACTACTGTACCTGCTTTTTCCACCCAGGCCATAATATCACTATCACCACCTGGGCCACTTTGTGTACCTTCTGCTTCAAAATCACTGCTTGAATTAGATTTGGTACCCTCTGTAGTAACATCGCTACTTGAACTACCACCCATGGCGACTCCCATACCGCCTCCTGCCGTTACATATCTAATTTCTCCTTTAGCAACAAGGGCTTTAAATTGATCTAAAGTAAGAATTTTATCACTTCCCAAAAAACCGCCTATGGACATTACAGACTTACCTGTTTGAATTATTATATCTGAAGCTGTACCACCTGAAGTTGAAGTTGCAAGAATGTATTTTTCAGTTGTATTATGAGTTTCTAGGAATTTAATTAACTTTGTATTGCCTCCAGAAGTTGATATTCCAAAAACTGCACCTTCGCTTTTAGATGAGGTGATTTCTATTCCTGCAGAAGGCATGCTTCCGTTCACTGGGTAAAACATTGTAACACCTGACCAAACTGTAGGTGTTATTAAAAGCCCGATTACAGCAGTAATAACTAAATTTTTCTTTAGCTTTGTATTTTCATTTTTCTTTAAGTTAACAATAATAAGTATAATAGAAGAAACAAAGCAAAGTATTGATAATGTGATCATTAAGATTTTAGTTATACTTGAAGTATCGTAATAGTAAGATAGTATTAATAATTGAACTAAGCCATCTACTATAAATGCTATTGGCAAGACCCAAGATTCCCATCCACCTTCTTTATAAAGTTCCCACATGGATACAATTCCAATTCCAGCTAATGCCGCAATTGGTGGTGCAAGCATAGTTAAATAATAGGGATGGAACATGCCTGATGTAAAGCTAAAATAAATAAACACTGGCAATAACCACATTGACCATAATATTAGTGCTGACTTTCGTCTATCATTGTTGAAAGGATTTTTGAATTTTTCTTTTAATGCAGCTGCAATAAATCCAAATATAGCAAGTGGAAATAGCCAAATTATTTGATCCGATAAGCTGTTCTTAGAAAACAGTCTCACAGGACTAACTTTTCCAGTATCGCCCATCATTCCACCACCACCGGCGCCGCCACCGCTAGGAATTTCCATTCCTGCTGGTAATTCCATTCCTTCTGGCAATGTCATTCCTGTTCCATTAGCACCTTTGGACAATCCGCCCATTTTGCCACCTTGTGCTGAATTACCGCCAAGACCTAGTCGATTTAACCCATTCCAACCAACTATAAGTTCCAATTCTGAATTATTTGTACTACTATCCACATAAGGTCTGTTTGATGCAGGTACTAGATCTACAACTATCGCCCATGTAAATGAAATTGCTAATAGAACAAGCGTACCTAAAACAAGATGTTTTATTCTCTTTTTCATAGAAATTGCAGTTGAAAGAAGATAAGTTATATATATAGCTGGAGCTACCATATAAGCTTGAAGCATCTTTATATTAAATCCAAGACCCACAATAGCTAAACTAATTAGTAGATATTTTAGTTTCCCTTTTTCAGCAGCTATAGTAAGCGCCCAGCACGCTAAGAGTAAAGCTAAAACAAGTAAGTTATCACAAGTATTATTTCTGCTTACTGCAACGAAAATTGGTGTTGTAGCAAGACATAATGCAGAAATAAGCCCTGCGCTAACTCCAAAGGATCTTTTAACAAGATGATATAATACCGCAACGGAGATTACGCCTGCTAGAGCCTGGGGAATAAGTATACCCCAACTGTTAAGCCCAAATATTTTAGCAGAAATAGCCTGAATCCAAAAACCAAGAGGTGGTTTATCAATAGTTACAAAACCAGCAGGATCAAAGGATACAAAAAAGAAATTTTTAAAACTCATAGTCATGCTTTTTACGGCAGCAGTATAATAAGTATTTGAATACCCCTCCAAACCTAAATTAACAAAATTAAATAATGCAGATAATAATAAAATTAATGATAATAAAAAAGTTTCCCTTTTGGATTTTATTATTTCCTTCAATTTACGACCTCCTCCACAACTTGTAAATGAAAATTACTCATAATAACTAGATGATCAAACTTATTTCAAATATATGCTTCTTTAATAACGCACCAAGTTGATTTACTTTCAAACTGCCGCCCTTTTAGGCCTATTCTTATTTTGTTGCTTTTTAAGCACTTGGATAGCCAGTTTATCAACAATGGGCAGCATCTCTTTCGGTTATGCTTTTGTCGCTAATTGTCGGGGACTTGTTGTCTTTTTTAATAATAGCGACTAGAAAATCTTCAGCACCGACTGTTTCACATCACGCCACAATCTAATTAGTTTCTGCATAGTGCTTGAAATGATCAAAAATTGCTTGCCATCCGCCTCGTTGCATTTCCAATGAATTAGTTTCCTCGGCCTCAAAAGTCTCTATAATCTTGACACCTCCATCTAATTCTGTGAAGTCAATCGCGACCTTCCTGCCATCGCCTAAGGTATAAGCAATCTGCTTTCCGTATTTAACTTCATCATATACGCCACCAAAATCGAAACTGAAGCTGCCATTCTTAGCGGCCATTTTGTAGGTGAAGGTTCCACCTACCCTCAGATCGTTTTCCGCCGACGGTGTGTGCCAATCCTCCAAGGCATTGTTCCATTTCATAATGTGTTCTGGCTCTGTCCAATACGCCCAAATATAGTCCATATCTTTATTCACAATGGTTTCTATAGTTATTACCTCGTTAATTGCCATGATAAACTAAACCTCCTCTAAACATCGCCGTTGTACGCTAAGGGTGTTCACGTTTATCAGCTTTGATTGCTCAAACAGTGTCATATAGAATCGGGCAGCTTCCTTGGATTCTTTGTCATACCATAAATGCGGTATAATTTTTTGCATATTACCATCCTCCTTAATCATCATGGAAACAAGTATCCCCTAATCCTCAATTATTTCCCATTATTTTCCTCCTCATGCAATGAAATTAAGTATTAAATTTTTTTATCGTTTAAAGAATTTTTAGCAAAGAAAATTTCAAGACATTCCTAACCATTTTTTCTCTGAATTACTATCTTTCCTCTCTTAGGATTGGTTTCACACTTGCAGTACGCTTCGGCTAATCCCTGAGATGTAAAAGGAAAAATGCCACTCAAATGAACCTTCAACTTTTGCTCATGTATATTGCGAAGAATGGCTACAAAATCATTGTGGTTTGGCTCTGCATGTACAAATTGGGCTTCGATTCCGCGAATTTTAGGATATTCATTTATCGCCATGGACACCAGAGAGAGGAGCTTGCCCCCATCCTTCAATACTTTGTAGCTTTTTCGTCCGGTCTCTCCTATCGTCGGATCTAATACGGTAGCAGTCTTATCTATTACCATATCCAGTACAATATCTACTGGACTACTTATGGCTTTTGTAAAATCAGTTGTGGTGTAATCAATTACCTCGTCGGCACCCAATTGTCGCACAAATTCATGATTATATTCACGGGCTGTTGCAATCACATATGCACCTGCTTGTTTGGCAAGTTGAACGGCAACATGTCCCACGCCAGCAAGATCTGCACCGAGAACATACGGTAACTGGACTGGCATAATATCAGATCCGGCGATCACCACAGCAATTCTGGATCGTCTTCTCCACAAGAGCGAAGTACTCAATTTAGTAGGAGACAGCTATCGACTTAAACACAGGCAAACCATATTCGGAACATCACAGTCGGGAGTCCCAATCGCTCTCCAATCTGCTGCAGGTTGAAAATAGCAAGTGCATATTATCCGCAAATCTAGGTTTATGTATCGTAAAACAGATTGCCCACATTCCATTTATGGAATACACTAGGTGTTCAAAATTAATTACCGAAATTTGTTCATTTCTACTCGACGTTCACACGCACATTGTTTAAACGTGAAATACACTATCTTACCACCCTTTAAGTTTAAAATAATACGAGAAAATCAATCCCTTGTTGGAACATCAAGATATATTCCGTCTCTACACTTGAGACAAATAAACTCGTCATGCCAAATCTTATCTGTTGATGCCAACGGATTTTCCAAAATATCTAATAACACAAGAGGACTGCCACATTCAGGACAGTTAGTGCTAATATAAGCTGGCTTATTATTGAGTCTTTGTTCCGCCGCACTACGAGGTTTGTCTTGATTTTCCATTTTTCTAACACCTTTCTTTCGAAAGTATTTTATCCTATGAGGTTCGCCAGCAATAAATAATTTACCTTTATTTTGCTCGCCTTGAGGTCTGATGTTTTCTCAAAATGAAGTTCAGGTAAAACAATTCGAATTTCCTGTTCTGCGTTTTCTTTCTTCCAGTAGACTATAAATCTAATTCTCGCTGTTTTTGACACATTGTTATCAACCCAAAAAGGGCCCTGAGACCGATTTCACATGGCCTTGGCCCCTTCTATTTCGTTTTTTAAGTTTGCGATAGAGCTTCTACCTATTAATATACAGAGAAATTAGGTGAATTCATGACTGGCATTTTCTAAACTTTCCGTTGTAATTACAAAGTTGTTACCGACATCTTTTGCCCATAACTGATTAGCTGCTTCAAGCCGGCGGATTGGCTTATACTCGAAAGAATTACCTCTCTATTTGCTGAAAGCCATCTTGTTCCGGAGAGGACAGTAACCGCGGTACCGCTAAAAGCAGCAGGATACATGGGTGTGCTGGCACCTACCATAACCACATCTCGGGTCTTGGTACAATAGCTTAAAACGTTCTCCAGTGTCCCGTTTATAAGAGACGAGCTGCTGACAAAAACAACATCACACTCTGGCAAAAGTTTCGACTGGGATGTTTCCGGATATATCTGACCAATAGCCTCCACACCGCGCTCAAAGATCAACAGACGCTGAACTCTGTTTTTTAAATTGGCGATAACAGGACCAATATGACCAATGACTCCGATAGTATCAGAGGGCTGGATTTCCGCAGCAAATACTGCATCAGTCCCCTGAACATTGACTTGTTCTAGCTTATCAAATTCTGCGACAGAGTTTAATACAGCTAACCCCATGGCAGTGGCGATAACACTATTGCCTCCCAGCGCCAGTGGCCATTTGGCAATTTCCAAGGCCGACATCCCCACTAGGCGCCCGGCCTGGGCAAGGGCTGTACAACCATGACCTACTTCATTTCTTAATACATAAGTAACACCTAATGAACCATCATCCAATTCAACACCCATCAAATTCAACCCGATACGAACATCTCTGATTTTTTTATCGAAAAGCCTTGGCCGGGCTAAATCATAGACACGTTCTAAAATCATACTAAGAGCCTCCTCACTCTTTTTAATAACACAATTAGCCCAAAATCGTTTCGATACCCTCTTTCATAGAATTGGGTATACTGAAACATCCTTGGACATCTTTTTAGATAATTTCCTTATGGTCAAAAGCAACTACCGTTACATACTTCCCTTCCCTTCCCTTCTCGTCTATTCGGAATAAATTACAGTAAAATTTTACCACACATAGTCAGCCAAAGCTATCGCGACCTAACAAAGACTCCTGAACGAAATTCATTCATCACTTAGCCCTCCGACCATCATCGAGTCAAAGAAGGCGACCTCTTCACTGTGCCACCGCATCGAACAGATTGTCACGCTTATAATCCAGGCCTTCCTTATAACTCTTTGGACATTGTTTCATTCCCTCTCTTGCTCTCCCTTCAACACTTTACCCTGGTGGAGAAATTCATACTTTCCTCCTCTTGCAAGAGAGGCGAAGGAACCGATGAAACAAAGGATAGTGAAAACAATGAAACTGGTTCTCGAACCTTTCAGGAAGCTCGAAATATAATTCGCTGAATCAAGGGTCAAATTCTTCATATTAAAAGAGGTAATAAGGGCAACGATGGTCATACTTAGAGTTTGTCCAAGCAGTCTCATTGTTCCAAGGGTAGAAGAGGCTACTCCGTAAAGCGTTCGTTCTACAGAGCTCATCACAGCATTTGTGTTAGGAGATGAAAACAAGGCAAAACCGAGACCGATAATAGCAAGATTAATCATAATAAATAGAATAGACGTTTTTTCATTCAGAAAGATAAAGCAGAACAGCCCAAAAGTTGTTATACCCATCCCTGAAGAAGCGAGAATTTGCGAATTGATTCTATCAGATAAACGACCGGCTATAGGCGAAAGTACGGCCATAATAATGGGTTGGGACAAAAGAATGAGGCCTGATAGTGTAGTCCCAATTTTTTGCACATATTGAAGATATAAAGACATAAGGTAGACTAAGGCAAATGTGGCACTGTAGTTGATGAGTGCAGCCAAATTTGAAAAGGCAAAGGAACGATTATTCGTCAACATTCGCATAGGCAGTAAGGGATGGGAGATTTTATTTTCGTATACAACAAAGGTGATCAAGAGAAGCAAACCGAGGATAAAGGCCACCATATTGCGGAAACCTGCTATATCGGATAATCCATAGAGAAAGAGCACTATGCCCGGTATCCAAAGAATACTGCCCCACGTGTCAAATTGTTCGTCGTCTGCTCCTATCCATTCACCGGAGAGTTTAGCCAAAGTTACGCTAAGGACCGCTAAAGCAATAATAAAATTAAAATAGAATATTCCTCGCCAGCTTACTGTACTGCATATGATGCCTCCTAAGACGGGTCCTACCGAGAGACCGATATAGGTCGATGCTGCGCTTAGACCGATCGCTTTGCCTCGTTCTTTTGTTGGGACGACGGCAGTCAGTATTGCCAACGAAGTCCCGAAAATCATGGCACTGGCGACTCCCTGTAAAACTCTAAAGGTAATCAATACAGGGAACGAATAAGCGAGTCCGCGGCCTAATGAAGTTAATGTGAAAAGGAACATTCCAGTGAGAAATACTTTCTTCCTACCAACTATATCCGCTAAACGTCCAAATGGAAGTAAAAAGGCAGCGGTTGCCAGGAGGTAACTGGTCACGACCCAGTTTAGCCTATATTGGTCAACACCGAATTCCAGACCTATCTGTGGGATGCCTAGATTTATAGCATTACTCATAAATGGGGTAATAAAGGATGTTATCATGACGATAACTATTGTGAGTCTTACGATCGATCGATTCTGCTCCATAAACAATCCCCCCCAACAACAATCTATACAATATCGTAATGCAATTACGCTGGAAATATTACAAATATTCTTATACGAAACCATATCACGCAGGAATCCAGCTACCACACAGACGGCATGCTCTCCCCCAGACATCCTCAGCCCAAATTGCACCTATACCACCCGAATTATGCTACCCGAAACTTCGCTTTCTGTTTAGGCACCAAAAAGTCCAGCAATAATTTCGGATTATTGCTGGACTTTCTTACGCATACACGCTCCTGAGTTGCCGGCCTATCCCCAGTATGCCCATTAACATATGCACAAGAATCAAAATGCCCACACAACCTGAGGGTTAATAGTTCATAAATTTCAAACCTACCCTTTTAAAATTCTAATAATCTCATCCCCGTACTTGGCTACTTTTTTATCTGCGAATCCCTTTACTTGCAGCAACTCTTTTCTACTTCTAGGCATAGTATTAATTAAGTCTTCAAGTTCCTTATCTGAAAAAACATAATAAGGTTTTATTCCTTCTTCTTTCGATACTTTCATTCTGTACTTTTTAAGAGCTCCTACCAAGTTTTCACTATTTCTGTTTGTTTCACAGTTGACTGCCCAATTCGAATTTCTGCAGAGAAACGTCTTTATATTCCAATATTGCATAAACAACTTCAACCAAATCTGCCAGTTCTTCAACACTCTGGCTGTCTATATATTCCTGAAGTTCTTCACCCAATTTTGCATTTAATAATTCTAGATATTCCTTACCGGAGACCTCTTCAATGATCGCCTGTTTTCCACTTTGAGCGATGATCTGGGGTATTTTGTCGCGAATAAGTTTATTGTAGACTTTTATACTCATTGTTTTTACACGACCCTTTAATAAAAATATGGGGCCTATCCGTTGACTATATCTATAAAGGTTCTGCATTTTTTTCCTAAATCCTACCAAAAACTTCTTGTTTCTACATTATCTATGAGGCATTCTGACTTGGTTCTTTGGAAGTTCTACGTGACCGTATTTACTACCCTAATCTAAGTATGTATTACGTGGATCTTAACACTGCCTGCCCTTGTCAAGGTTTTGCCCAAACGTTAAATATTTTCTAATTGGCCTCATCAAACAGAACATTATTCTTTATTTTAATTCTCTGCGTGTTATTATGTATAATAGCTTAATACAAGCTTAAAAAATTTTTATGGAAAATCAAGGAGGAAATCTGATGTCGAATACTGCAAATCTCGATTGGGGAAATATAGGATTCTCCTATAGCGAAACCAATGCAAATTATGTGTCCTGCTGGAAGGATGGCGCCTGGGATGAAGGAAAGCTGGTCAAGGAAAACACATTGACCATTAGTATGAGCGCCACTGCGATTCACTATGGCCAGCAGTGCTTTGAAGGTTTGAAAGCCTACCGAAGAAAGAATGGGACCATCGGACTTTTTAGGGCCGACCAGAATGCGAAGCGCATGCAGGAAAGCTGTAGGAGACTTCTCATGCCAGAGGTTCCGGTAGAGAAGTTTATTGAAGCTGTTAAACTGATCGTCAAAGCCAACGAGGAGTTTGTTCCTCCGTATGGCTCTGGCGCGACATTATACATAAGGCCCTTTGTGATTGGCGTTGGCGATAACATCAGTGTCAAACCGGCTCCGGAATATATCTTCTGTATCTTCGTCACACCAGTCGGACCGTATTATAAAGGTGGAATGTCCATGATCAAATTGCTAGTTTCCGAGTACGACAGGGCTGCACCCTACGGAACCGGAGCAGTCAAAGTGGGCGGGAATTATGCGGCCAGCTTCTTGCCCCATGAGTTAGCTGCCCAGGAAGGCTATAATGATTGCGTATACCTAGACCCTAAAACCCACACGAAGATTGAAGAGGTTGGCGCTGCAAACTTCTTCGGCATTACCAAGGACAATGTATTTGTCACTCCAATGTCTCCATCGGTCCTCCCCAGCATAACGAAGAACTCTCTGCTTTATATTTCTGAGAAGGTCTTTGGGATGCAGGTGGAGGAAAGAGACGTCTACATCGACAACTTGGAGGAGTTTGCAGAAGCAGGTGCCTGCGGTACAGCTGCAGTCATATCTCCCATTGGCAGCCTAACCAACGGCAAGAAGAAATTCATCTTCAACAGCGAAACCGAGGTGGGGCCCGTTACAAAGAAGCTTTATGACCATCTGATGGGTATTCAGTGCGGCGATGTAGAGGCTCCGGAAGGATGGATCACCGAATTTGAGTAAATCGCTCCTGTTTTAGAAACCTCTTTTGGCAGGCTATTTAAATTAAGCACAAGCATCCAACCCGTTCATTCGGTTCGTTTGCTTGTGCTTTCTATTATTGTTTTCAGTTGTGAGGCAGGTATAAGAGCTGATCGTCTTCAGATCATGGGTGTTATGCGAAGGTATTTTCTTCTATATGTTTTCCACGCCAATTTTCCATAGCCGTTCGAATGGATCGTGCCATTTCGATTGAGAAGTCGGCCCCGCTTTTTTGGCATACATCCATTGCCCAAAGTTTTAGCTCCATGGTTTAGGCTATTTCACAAGTGTGTTAAAAAGAGGCCACTGCTACATGGCGGTTATTCCTGATTAAACGCTTCATACTGCTCTAACGCATTAAGCATACTTCCCCGTACTGTGATAGATAAGTTCTCTATGATCTTTTCGGGTTGTTCTTTCATGCCATTTTCCATCCACTGAACAACAAGACCTATAAAAGCAACCGTGTAAAAATTGGCCAGAAAATTCTTGTAATCCTCACGCACCTGCTTTTCTCCCGTCTTAGTATCCACAACCTGTTGAATTAATTGGTAAGTAACAGAATAGAGAAAGCTATCTAGATGCTCGCGCCCTAATGAGTGAAAGGCACACAAGCAGATTTCTTTATTATTCTGGATATAGAGAAATAAATTGAGGAAACTCTCTTGCCAGGTATTGTAGTTAGCATGCTTTTGAAACTCTACAACAGCTTCCTTCTTATAGATCCATTCCAGTAAATCATAAATATCCTTAAAGTGATAATAAAACGTGCGGCGGTTTAATGTGCAGGCGTCCACAAGTTCCTGGATCGTAATTTTATGCAACGGTTTTATCTTCATCAGCTTCTTCAAAGAGTCTGCCAGGAGATCTTTGGTCATTTCGGTCATAATGGAATGCGTCACTTGAGCCCTCCTATCTGCTTATCAATAGATTCATTACACAATTCGACTGTTTTGTGACAACACTACACAAATGCACCAGGTTGATAATATCACTGCCGTTTATTCTAAGCTATAATAATGATAGATAGAAAATCAGCTCAGAAATATGAAAGGCATGGGTGTAACATGGGTAACTATCAAAAAATTAATCCAGTGAAAAAGAACAGAATCGAAACCAAAAAAGCCTATTTAATCGGTGGAGGTATTGCCTCTCTTGCGGCGGCCGCCTATCTGATCCGTGATGGACATATGGCAGGTAATAACATTACTATATTAGAAGAAACTCACGTTCTTGGCGGCGGCATGGATGGCGCTGGGGATGCTGAACAGGGATATATTATCCGCGGTGGTCGAGAACTTGAGGAGCATTATGAATGCTCCTGGGATCTGTTTAGCTTTATCCCTTCATTAAACAATCCCAGCAGAACAGTTTTGGATGAATTTCGTGAACTGAATCTTGAAGAACCGATTGAATCTCACTGTCGCTTGATTCACAACTGTGGAGAAAAAGCAGATTTTTCAACCTTAGGCTTATCTGACCTGCATATTAAACAGATTACCAAGCTCTTTCTGGCCACTGAGGAGCAACTAGGCGCAACGACAGTTGAGGATTTTTTTGATGCCTCCTATTTTGAAACAAACATGTGGTATTTCTGGCGTACCATGTTCGCTTTCGAAAACTGGCACAGTGTCGTGGAGATGAAACGCTATATGGAGCGCTTTATGCATCTCCTTCCGGGTATGAACCAGCTTAAAGGAATCTTGCATACCCAGTTTAACCAGTACGATTCCATGATTCTGCCGCTTATTACCTGGCTTAAGCATGAAAATGTCAACTTTGACCTTCACACACAGGTAACCGACTTAGATATCAGCCTTGTTGGCAAGCAGAAGACCGTCACTGGTATTCATCTAGTTCGTAATGGTAATACTGAAAAAATTGCAGTGTCTGTTAACGACCTTGTTTTCATAACCAACGGTTCAATGACCGAGAATTCTACGTTGGGCAGTATGTATACACCAGCTGTTTTAAACAGAGATAAGGTCAATTGCGGTTGCTGGAATTTGTGGAAGAACATTGCCAGCAAAGATCCTTCATTTGGTCATCCAGAGGTATTCTGTGATGACATTGATAAAACAAAGTGGGAATCCTTTACCATGACCTTTAAAGGACCGTTCATAGACAAATTTCTCAAGGAATTGACTGACCAAGATCCTGGCCAAGGCGGTGTTGTTACCATCAAGGATTCTAACTGGTTGATGAGCTGGAGCTACTCTAAGCAGCCTCACTTTATTAACCAGCCTGATGATGTCTTCGTATTATGGGCCTATGGCTTATTCCCCGACAATGTCGGTGATTACATTAAGAAGAAAATGTCTGATTGCACTGGCGAAGAACTTGTCTCGGAGTTATTGTATCATATGGGATTGAAGGATAAAATCCACGAGATTCTAGAAACTGTCAATGTTATTCCTTGCATGATGCCTTACATCACCAGTCAGTTTATGCCTCGTGTTAAGGGAGACCGTCCTGATGTTGTTCCGGAGGGCAGTACAAATCTTGCTTTTCTTGGCCAGTTCGCTGAAGTTGCCGACGACTGTGTCTTCACAATAGAATATTCCATTCGTACGGCGATGATGGCTGTTTATACTTTGCTCGATCTTGAAAAACAAGTAATTCCGGTGTATGCCTCCAAATATGATATACGTGTGCTAATGATGGCCGCTAAAACGCTCTACAGCGGGCGACCGATTCCGGGAGAAACTATTATCCGAAAACTACTCAAGGATACGACACTCGAAAATTTATTCTAATAATAAACAAAAAGCCCCTTGGTCAACACGAAGTATGATTTAACGTACAACGTGCTGTCCAATGGGGTTTTGTTTATTATTAACAATGTACCTGTCACCTTTTATCGAGTAGTCAGTTGACCACTTTTCATAGTTGGTCTAGCCATAATCTCAATCATTTTCTTAGCTCGCTTTGATGCCCTAGGTGAGTTACACCGGTCTCACCTAGGGTACCACTCAAATATATTTATGAACTAAAAACTGTATTTAAGTCAATTATTAAGTCTTGAAAAATTGATATTACAATTTTGGCATCTTCCGTATATATTTCAGGTCTGCCGTACCTTTGATTATCTTGTAAAATAAATACACTAATAAATTTTTGATCAGGTTCAACAATCCAATATTCTTTAACCCCTGCTTTTTCGTATTTATTAAACTTTACAATCTTATCTTTTCTTGTAGAAGAAGGGGAAATTATTTCAATTATTATGTCGGGGGCTCCAATGCATCCTTTATCGTCTAATTTTGATTTATCGCAAATAATAGCAATATCAGGCTCAACTATATTTTCATTTTCAGTTTCTTTTTTTTCATGGTCTTGTGGCAATCTTACACAAAACGGAGCCGCATATACTTTGCATGATTTTCCTGTTAAATAGACTGCAATTTGCTTAAATAATTCACCTGATATTTCTTGATGTATACGTGTTGGAGTTGCTTGCATATAAGGTGTTCCGTCGATAATTTCCCATCGTTCGTCTTCTGGCCAAGTCAAGTAGTCAGCATACGTGTATTTTTTCCCTTCATGAGGTAGTGACATGATAACTCTCTCCTTTTTACCATGTATCTCTTTGTCACCTTGACTCCCTATGCATATTATAACCTTTGAGATACTCATTTAGAAGCATTATCCAAATAATGTATCTAAATACTTTTACCCCGTTTCATACCGCAAAGAGACCAGCATCTTCACTGCTGAAGTCTTAATTGAATTAACAATTAGAACTTTCGATTTTCGAAACTATGTACCGCACGATCTTGCGGTACAATGTAGGCTTCGGTCTCGCCACTTGGGTGGGAACATATTACCTAGGCAAGTATAAGTTCGACTCAATGCAAACGACAACATAAAATACTTTACGGCCACTTAAATATAGGAACGTTCATTCCATTCTGCCTGGCAACGAGGAACAATCGCCCTAGGTTATATAACTTTACAGAAACTGGACTTAGCGGATACTTTTGATTCTAATGAGAGTTAGGGAGCTTCATTTAGCTTGATTTTAGAAACTACACTTTGGAGTTTCTTCGCAGATTGAATATTCTCTTTGGCGACCTTGCCTACCTCTTGAATGTGTGAAACGAGGTTGGAATTATTTTCAGCTATATCGTTTACCCCTCTGGCACTTTCATTGAATCTTGGTATACCCTTTCAACAATTTGCTCAATATCGGCAGCATTGCTATTGATATCCATCGATGATTTTAACAGTAAATCAGCGATTTCCCGTACTGCTGCCCTCATATTAACAATGGACTTACTCATAACTCCGGTTTCATCTTTATACTTTAATATCCAGTTAAAGGATTCGTCATAGACAAGATCAAGTTTTCCTGTCCGGTCAATTAATTCGGTCACAGCCATATACGTAAAAGGAAGACGATAACTGGAAATGAAAAGCGCCTAATAGATGGGTCAGACATAGCCTCAAATAGGGGATTTTTTTTGTCTGCCTTTATTTCAAGCTTTGGTAGATGAAGCCACCCCATCCTAAGTAATAGAGTTCTTTTGTAAATTTTTGGCGAATGTATTCCCCTTATAAGAGTCAATTTCCCCAAAAAGGAAGGGGTTGTCGCAGTAAGACAGCCCCTTCCTTTTTGACAAGCATTTATTTTAAGGTCTATCCACTCCAAGGTACTCCCTAATGGCTGCCTGGGTAATCTGGGAAAAGTTCACTCTTGTGTTTCTATCTGAAACCAATAATAAATTACGTGATTTTCGTTACCCCAATTAACCTGAAGCTGAAATAAATATTCACCTTCCGCTTTGGGGAGGACGATTGAGTTTTGGTTTATTGGATACAACTTCAATTGTTTATTGCTATCTACTAACCTAACCTTGTAGGTTGGCTTATCTAAACCTTCAACCTCGTCAGCCTTAAACTCAAGCCGTGATTCTGGCTTAAGCACACTGAATGGTAATTTCATAGCTTCGTCAATTCCTAAGCCGAAATTCGTATTCCCAATCAACACGCCAGGCTGCGAAGTGTAGTTGGCGTCTCCCCTAGACCAAATGAGCTTGGTCGTTCCATTGATAATTTCCAGTTTAGGATAATAGGAGATATACCCAGCTTGCTCGGCGGTTAAGTCACCAGGGGTTTGGGCGACCTCTATGGTGGACGTATCGGCATTGTCGTACAATTTTGTAACTATATTTTTTATTTCTGGATTTTCAGCTATATAATCCACCTTTGTTTCTCCGATATGTCGAGATACCCTTATTTCATTACCGTTAACTGCAAAATCTAGTGTTCTTCCGCTTCCGTCATTGAAGGCGAATAGAACAACCAAGCTGTGATTTACATCAAGATTTCGGACACGTGTGATCTTGGAATTATTGAACGCCTGAATTATGGAAGACCAATCTTTATCATTAATCGTTTTCTCTGGACCATTCACAGAAATGCGAATTTCTTTAATATCACTTTGATTAACTGGTATATGGTAGTTCGGTAGATTCTTAACGTTGGTGAAAACCACAACGGCTATCAAAGCTATCACTAATAATCCTATCAAAGACCATTTAAGGGAAGACGTTCTAAACTCTTTAATCATGGTTATTCTCCTCTTGATCTGAGATTTGGAGCCAGATAAACATGCCAACCCTATCAATCGCGGCGTGTTAGAGTATGTCTCTACCAATTTGATGAGCGTATGAGCATAGTCGTTGGCTTGTTTCGTATTGAGTCGATCCATGGCTAAAGCGTCACAGGCTATTTCCTGATCGTCCCGCATTCGGTAAAAGGCGTACCCGATTAACGGGTTAAACCAGTGGATGATTACTAAGACCTGAGTTAACCAATTTATCATGATGTCTTTACGTTTGAAATGTAATAGCTCATGTAACAAAATATGGCTTATTTGTTCCAAACTAAATGGTTGCTCAATCCCAATCGGTAACAGTAACCTTGGATGAATGAAGCCTAATAAAGATGGACTGTTTACATATCTCGTCTTTAGCAGGGGAATCTCTGCTTTTATCTTTAGTTCCACTTTAAGTTGATTGAAAACTGTAATTAGCCTTGGGTCAGTGACTAAATTATGTTTAATTTTATTACAGAACCGTCTGTTAACAAGGGCTGTAAGAGTCGTTAATATCAAAATTCCTAAAAGCCATATCCAGAACATCAGCTTATATATGAAGGGAAAGATGGCAAAGGGTGCCATCTTATTTTCACTTGTTTGCTGTGTATTCGTGCCTAGGGTAGCTTTGCTGGAATTGCTATCCACAACTGCAGTTTGTGCGAGGCTAGACTGCTTAGTATCAACGCCATTAGTCGTTGCATTAGAAATAGGGGCCAAAAATCGTTGTATGTAAGACGGTTTAATAAAATTATAGGCACTCACTGGACTACTGGGTGCCCATGGTAAAACTAATCCAATCATCAAAACTGACCATAGCATATACTGGAAACTTGCTCCCATTCTATGTCTAAGGACATGTTTTACTCCCAGCAGAAAAACGATGAAGATGCTAGCTTTGGCAGACGTTGTTAAAACCCAGTTAAATAGGTTCAGGTAATTTTCCAGTAATAGCGTCATCAGCATCTTCTTCAGTCCTTTCTTGCATCAAGGAGCTGTTTAAGTTCTTCAATTTCATCTTGAGAGAGTTTCTCATCTTGAAGAAAAGTGACAAGCATAGGCTTTATGGCTCCACCAAAAACACGGGTAAGAAAGGACTTACTCTCTGCTTTGATACACTCTTCCTCAGCCACTAATGGATAGTAGATATATAACCGTCCCTCTTCTTTATAGCCGAGGGCCCCTTTTTTTACCAATCTCCCGATTAACGTCTTGACTGTATTTGGTTTCCAATCGGTATTATGCTCTAATGCCATAACAATTTCGTTTGCAGTACAAGCTGATTTCAACCAACAAATCTTCATGACTTCCCATTCCGCATCGGAAATATTCGGTGTTTCTAACATTTTTAAACCTCCATGCCAACATTAAGTTTACACTTGTAGTTATTTAATATATTACATTTGTAAACGGTAATTGTCAAGGGAACCCTATATTATTGCCTAATCAAGTGGATCTCCCCCAATGCACCTCCGTAAAATACAAATTATCTTCCTTCGCTTTATAGGTAAGAATCAATATCCCAAAGGGTTTCGCCCTTTTCATTTAACCCATAAATCTTGTGATACTCCTTATTCCACGGCTGACGATAACAAGCTGTTAACCTGCGCTGGTTTACCTCAACTATTTTCAATGAGACCTTATTCCAACTAATTCTGGCTCACTCTCGAATATAACATGAAGATATACAATGGTTTTAATTTTATGTTCATCTGTATCAGTAATACGCCATAAATCCTCTGGATAAAGAACTGCTAAACGTTTATCCAATTCCTCTATGGCTTGGCTTGTCTGGTGTTGCAATATTGTTGATATTTATATAGTGTTACATACAGCTCCCGCTAATGTAAACATTGTTTTGAATTTTCATTTTTTCATTGTAATACCTGTCATCATATAATATAATAATCCTATAATTATTATAAATTTATTATATTTATTACATAACATACATTAAGACAAATGATAATGCTTAAATACACAAGCTATGAGAATGACGCTGAAAAAGGATACAGTAATCAAGACTTTTACCACTGGTATGCTAAAAGCCGCTACTGTATCATGTTTCTGGCATCGTTGTCAAGGTCGGGTGATATTTTCTCCTTTCGTCGAAAATCTCCATCCTTCCCTTGATAATCCAGATATGCAACACTTATTCAATGACTATTATACGAGGAGGGGACTTTATGGATGAAAAAGGTAAATGCCCAGTAACAGGCAGCATGAAAAATCCCACTGCAAGCAGTGGCACTTCTAACAAGGACTGGTGGCCGAACCAGTTGAACCTCAAGATTCTTCATCAGAACTCAAACCTAAGTAATCCCATGGCTTCAGAGTTCAACTATGCAGAAGAGTTCAAGAAGCTTGATTTTGAAGCCCTGAAGAAGGACCTCTATGCCTTGATGACCAACTCGCAAGATTGGTGGCCTGCGGACTACGGCCACTACGGTCCCCTCTTCATCCGGATGGCCTGGCACAGCGCAGGCACCTACCGCACAAACGACGGCCGCGGGGGCGCGGGATCCGCTAACCAACGCTTAGCACCCCTCAACAGCTGGCCCGACAACGTGAACCTCGACAAGGCTCGCCGTCTGCTCTGGCCAGTCAAGCAGAAATACGGCAGGAAAATTTCCTGGGCCGACCTGATGATCCTCGCCGGCACTTGCGCTATCGAGTCAATGGGACTTAAACCCTTCGGCTTCGCCGGCGGACGCGTGGACGTCTGGGAGACGGAAGAGGATATTTATTGGGGCTCTGAGGCCGAGTGGCTTGGCGACAAGCGCTACTCCGGCGACCGGGATCTCGAAAATCCCCTGGCCGCTGTACAGATGGGTCTGATCTACGTCAACCCGGAAGGACCGAACGGTAACCCAGATCGCGTCGCCTCCGGCCACGATGTTCGGGAGACCTTCGCCCGGATGGCCATGAACGACGAAGAGACTGTAGCCCTCGTCGCCGGCGGACATACCTTCGGCAAGTGTCATGGTGCAGGGGACCCGGCGCATGTCGGTCCGGAACCTGAAGCGGCCGGCATCGAAGAACAGGGCCTCGGCTGGAAAAGCAGCTTCGGCAACGGCAAAGCCGGCGATACGATTGGCAGTGGCATTGAGGGAGCCTGGAAACCGAACCCGACTAAATGGGACATGGGCTATCTGAAGGTGCTGTTCAAATACGAGTGGGAGCTGGTCAAAAGCCCGGCTGGCGCACATCAGTGGCTGGCCATGGACGTGGCCGACGAAGATATGGTGGCTGACGCCCACGACCCGTCGAAGAAGTGCCGTCCGATGATGACCACGGCGGATCTCTCCCTGCGCTACGACCCGATCTATGAACCCATCGCACGACACTACCAGCAAAACCCCGAGGAATTCGCGGACGCCTTTGCCCGTGCATGGTTCAAGTTAACCCACCGGGATATGGGGCCACGCTCACTCTATCTCGGTCCTGAGGTTCCTGCAGAGGATCTGATCTGGCAGGACCCAGTGCCGGCAGTCGATCATGTATTGATTGACGAACAGGATATCACGAATCTCAAAGGGAAAATCTTGGCTTCTGGCCTGTCCGTTTCCCAGCTAGTCGGGACAGCATGGGCATCGGCGTCTACCTTCCGCGGCTCCGATAAACGCGGTGGGGCAAACGGAGCGCGCATCCGTCTTGAACCACAGAAGGGTTGGGCAGTCAACCAACCAAGTCAGCTGAATACAATGCTTTCGGCCCTGGAAAAAATCCAAACGGAGTTCAACAGTGCACAGATAGGCCAAAAGCGGGTTTCTCTCGCTGACTTGATCGTCCTTGGTGGATGTGCGGGTATAGAGCAAGCAGCGAAGAATGCCGGTCACAATGTGTCCGTTCCTTTTACTCCAGGACGCACAGATGCCTTACAGGAACAGACCGACGTTAGCTCATTCTCGGTGCTCGAACCGGCTGCAGATGGGTTCCGCAACTACTTAAAAACTAAATTCTCCGTTTCAGCAGAAGAACTTTTGCTGGATCGTGCCCAACTGCTGACCTTAACCGCTCCGGAAATGACTGTTCTGCTTGGCGGCATGCGTGTCATGAATGCCAATTACGAACAGTCTCAGCACGGTGTCTTCACCCAGAAACCAGAGACGCTTACCAATGACTTCTTCGTGAACCTGCTCGACATGAACACAACCTGGAAAGCGACATCTGATGATGAAAACGTGTTCGAGGGTCGTGATCGCGCGACAGGCGAACTCAAATGGAGCGGTACCCGTGTTGATCTCGTCTTCGGTTCAAACTCTCAACTCCGAGCCATCGCGGAAGTTTATGCCTGTGTCGACTCTCAGGATAAGTTCTTACATGATTTCGTGTCTGCCTGGAACAAAGTGATGAACGCAGATCGTTTCGACCTGGCCTGAGTCATAGCATAACAAAGAAAATGGATCACGATTTCACATTGAAGAATAAAGGGGCTGTTTGAAAACTCAGTCTCCAAAATTCTAAGTGGTTACAACAATCAAAAAGCGTCCTCATTTCACTATCAAAGTGAAGTGAGGACGCTTGTGTTTTGATCAAACGGTTATTACTCTCGTATTCTCGTCTTTCAAAAAGTCTGTCAATACTTGACCCGTATAAATCACGTTTATCCCCATATTCGCTAAAGCTTCCGACACACCATAACTTTCTGCGCATGCTTTGCAGGCTAAGAGTTCCACGCCTGCATCTTTGATTCTTCCAATGTATTCCTGTAACACTTTATCCTCTGTTAGTAGTTTGGCCGAAGGCCCCCAAACTATTAGTGATACCTCATCCCACCATTCCTTAAGCTTTGAATTAAGTGTATACATGAATGCCATACGGATAGCAACTTCCCTATCCCCGTTAGTCCAAACAACTACCAACTTATTTGGCTGACCCATATCAGTCGCACCTCCTTATTTTTGTATTCTGTCCAAGATCAATCTACCACTTGCAGTTCCTTTGGATACTGATTGAGGCCTCGCAACTATCCTTGGTAACTGCCTCACGCTCTAGAGCAACAATACATGTTTTCAATAATGTCTCCTGCCGTTTCCAGCTTTCTATATTTATAGACGAACCATCCCAGGACTAAAAACATGACAGCAGCCAGGATGTAAGTCATAAAGTAGCCAACAGTATGTAGATCTCTCAGGGAAGCTCCATTGAGCAACAAAATAAGGGATAATTATCCTCAATTAAAAGTGAATTGGTGGCATCAGCAAATCCGTACAACAATTGCGCTAAGCTAAATTGAACCAAAACATAAATTCCAACGGGCAGTATTATATATTTCCTCAATTCTGGAAATGAGCTGCTCCTTTGGAATAGTCATTGCCTTTAGAAATTTTCAACTCAAAACGAAATGCGTTGGCGTGAGAATTTCCATCTCAACCAACGCATTAAATATTTCTTCACCTAACTCTTCAAGAGGAGATCACAAATTCATCCCCCAGCTAACGAAGTGAGAGAATTCTTTGTGACCGTACATATATGATCTCTTTTTTGCTCTATGAAGCACAATCTAACCGTCGCTGTTTCGCGCTATTCAAGTTTCAGGAACGGCGGGTTATATGTAGTGCTACACTTCTTGGTCAGAGACCGCCAAGAATGACGGCCTCTTAAAGCAAGTTACTATTTTTGTTCAATTTCGATAACGCATTCGCTTTTAATCTTTCCAACCAGGAATTGCAGAGCATCAATAACATGTGGTCTGATGTCGCCGCCAATCAGCACATACATTATGTCATCGCCAAGTTCGAGCGTGCCTTCATTAAGCCAACCCCTGACATGGAAGATACCGTCCATCTTATAGGTTTCAGCAATCGCCGCATCAACCTTTGCTGCATCATAAGCAAATTCCATTCCCTTCACCATCGTACCGTCATCAATTCCCTGACGCACCTTGGCTTTGGGCGTTTGGCGCACAACGCCATTATGAACTAAAAACATCCCTTCCTGTAAAGCCGCTGGATCAGTTTTTGCTTCTTTGAGCCATTCATCGATTGAAGGCGATAGTTTTTTCGTTTTTCCATTATTCATAAACTAATACACTCCTTTATTTATTTAGGATTCTAATAAAATGAAATCAAAAACACGACATAGTCTTCATATTATCATTGCTATTCATAGTCGCACAAATAAGATAAATTGACAACAAAAATCTGCATTAAGGCAGGTTTTGGACGTAGTGTTTGAGAAATACCCAACCTCATACGTTGAATATACCTGAAGTTTATCCTAGCGAGAATGCAAGTCGGGAGGAACAGACGGCGGTGTTCTTTGTGCTGGTGTATTCGCCGGAGCACTTGTAATGTTTATTCTTCAGTATCATCGCTTTCAGATGGGACACCTGTTGCGCCTTCATGCCACTTTTTGTACTCTAGCTGCGATTTTTCATACCTGATTTTACCTTGTGCTCGTCTAACCGCCACATCAACCTTCTCTTGGTCTGCTTTCTTCTTTTCTTCCTGCCTCTTACCATCCGATTTTAGTTTTGCCATTCCACTGCTCAATGAACCTGCCAAAAATAGTATGCAACCTACTATAATGAGTATGATCTGCGTTATCGACAATGTTGAGCTGGCAGGAATCTCTGCTATAGTCGAGGCTGAAACAATGCTACAGTATACTGTAGATGTTACAATACTGACTAGTGGTATAAGCAATAATAATTTTAGATTTTTCACTCTTTCACTTCCCCTACTCTTAAGAATATACCCTGACATTCTTACCTATGGTAAAAAGTTCGCTTGTATCTACCTCTTCTGCCTTATAGCGTTTTACCAAGTATTCCACTATTTTCAGAAAGCACCAATATTCATATAACTGATACGTTCTCTCCAGGCCCAAATCCAGATTCTCCTGCCCCACGTTGGGCAACATGAAGTATGATTTCAACGTACAACATGTTGTCCAAGGGGGTTTTGTTCTTACTTAACAATGTTCTTTATAATGCTGATTTTATAAGCAGCTTTCACATTTATTCTTGAGTTAGTTCAGAAAACGCCCCCTAATTACTTTGCTTTCCATTTAGCATACTCTTTTGGCATGCATTTTGCACATGGACGATATCCAGCCGCAATTGCTGTTTCTTCATCTGCGAAAAACACACGGTATTTAACATATTGTCCTTTAGCTATATAGCATAATGCTGATGGACACTCTAAACGACCATATATTCTTTGCTTACAATGACCTCCTAATGTTCCCTTAGTGTCACTTTCATAGGGATTACCATTTGCATCTAGAAGGGTAAAATTCTTCATTGAATTATTATCAACCAATCTAATCACCTGCATTTCTCACAAATGGTTCTTCCATGCAATCATTCAGTAGTTCCCTCCTCGAAAAGCGACGACTGCTTATACGAGGGAATCTTATCAGAATCTTCAACAGCTAAGACATCATATCTGCCCATTAAAGATGGCGAGTCAGCATAATGTTGCTCGCTATTCTTACGTCCTGATTGTAGCGTTCCTGCATAACAGTAAGCGCAGCCATGTAAACAGGTATCATACACCCCGATGTCCTTACTTTGAGTACATCCACACTCTAAACGTTGGGATTTATCCTTGACGCCTACTACATCTTGACCAAATACTCGTCGGATATACTGATCGTCGATGCATTTTCCTGGCATGATACCGTCGGACCGCAAGTCGAGTGTCTCTGCACAGCTATAAATCGTCATTCCATTCTGCCTGGCAACATCGGCGAGTGAACGCATTAAGGCACTCAACTCCAGATTATTAAATTCGTTGGATACAAATATGTCTTGTTTTTTCAGATCCTTGAAATTATTTACAGCTTTCCGGTACTCATCAACAATACTGATTGCGACCCGCTGTGTCTTACCACGTAGTAATGTAGCAATTTTCTCGAAATGCTTAATATGGTAATCGTACCCTGTTATGTTGCTGATAAGTATAGGATCATACCGCCAAATCAGTTTGTCTGGACCTAACCTTGTTGCTAACGTTGCGAATGTCTCTATGGCGATATCTAACTCAGGAATATAGGGCTCCAGTTGTGATGGGTACCCGTTTACCGTGTATTGAAAATAATACTTGAATCCCCGTTCGTCAATTTCATTCAGATGATCCAGCAAAGGCCTAGCATTTTTCGTCCAGAAAACGATCACCTCAACATCCGAAGGTAGCAAAGATACCCGGCTGATCTGGTGACGATTGAACGGATTAAATACAGTACAGTATCCTTCCCGAATTCTGTTAATAAACCACTGAGAGTAAAATGCTGGAATATCTGTTCTTCGGCTAGCGCTAATAATAACGGTAGTCCACCCCCCCTGTCCTAAACAAATTATCTTTAATGGCCACATTGATGTTTTCCTTAAATTCATTATCCCACACACCTAAGTCCAGCTCAATGAGGTTATGCTTCATCACCTATGAAAAGATTGCCAAGTGATTTTACTCAACGCTAAACTTTAAATAGCAATTGTTGAAGAGATAGTTAGGCTCGATGTCTGTTTGTTGGGAACAGGAGGTCTGATGCCACTGCCGGACAGGGGGCTGGGGCTGACTTCCCTTCTAATAAATTTAACGGAAGAATACTACAGTTTCTATCTTGCACGATGACTGGTTCAAGGTTATCCTTATAGAGTAATCAGTAACACCATGTAATGCCGAAAACGCAAAGCTTGGAGGATGAACTATGGCTAAAGAAGATCTAAAAAAATACCGTGACGCTTTGGAACACGCCAAACAAGAATTTACCAAGCGCAGCCTGTCCAAGATGCTAGAACTTTCCGGAGCAGAACCTCATGGCGAGTCAGGGTTGGTCATTCGCTACGGGGGAAAGTTATACCAAGTCCAACACCCTGGGGGCGAAATCAGCCCTTGTGAATCAAAGGAAGACGGGGATTGGGTTGAAATAACCGACCAGATTCTTATTCTCCAATACCTAACTGAAGTTTGTGGGGTGCCGCCAAGAGGTACCTGGATCTCTTTTAGGGAACTACCGTGGGGAAACAATCACTATGCCGCCTTTAAGCAGGAAGCAATGGATCCTTTGGCTAAACGCTTTGGTTCCTCACCCGCTGAGTTTAAGCTTGCCTGCCTAAATCTCGGCGGCAAAAAACTTGCCATGGGGGACTTAGCCTTTGTAATACCGGTTTTCCCAAGGCTGCATCTGGCTTGTAGTCTGTGGCTTGCTGACGAAGAATGGCCTGCACGGGTCAACATCCTCTTTGACACTACTGCCAGCATGCACCTCAGTACGGAGAGTTTAAACGTTATGGGTAACAACATGGCGGAGAAAATTATCGCCGAGATAGACAAAGGATAGCAATTGCTATCCTTTGTCTATCTCGTTACTGTGCACCCAGTCTATGCCATTTTCATTCACCATACTTTGCATATGGTCTTTATAGGTGTCATACCAATCTTGGGGGATTGTAATCGCAGACTTAATATCCTCGTCATCCTCGTCGCCCAAAATAGTTCTACATAAATTCATCATGATCTGCCCCTTTAATCCATTTTGATCACCTTTTTCAAACTCAGAGAATAGATAGGTCAGGGCTTTATGATCTAGAGCGAGAATGGCATTATATTCATTTTCATGCGCCTTGATATAATCCTGTGGATTAGACGAGATTTGAGGAGAAGACATGATTGTTGTAAGATATTTCTCAATTTGGTTTTCGTTTAGGACTTTTCCATTGCCCTCATTGTTCCATAAGCTATTTAAGCGATCAATCAGTGTAATCAGCGTGTCCGTGTTGCTGGAATAGTTGCGAACATCCCCACCCATCAACTGCTCTGCCCTTTCCCTAGTATAAGTATCAGAGAGAGAGAATGAGGCAATGTTCTCATCGGGGCTATAAAAGATCTCGCTGTTAATAACATCAACATTCTTCACTAAACTCAAAATCAGTATGGCATTGCGATTAGAAAACGCGCTTCCCACGGCCTCTTCTGAGTCCTTCACAGTATATCGAATCGTTATACTATAGGGCTTATTGGATGTCTGAAGCTTTACGCTATCACGTACAACACCAACGGGCAACGGCATTGCGTCGATGAGTGCAACAACCTTGCTATTGTCACCCACGTAAGGGGTTTTGTTAGCCATTAGGCTCTCTATTTGATAGCCTGAGTAAACACTATTGGTACTTAGCAGATCGTTCTTTGGATTTGCTGTAAACAGTATAACTAGAGCAAATGTTACTGTTAGCGCTACTACCACAACCCAAAAAGGAGGTTTCTTGTAGTTCAGAACATTTTCAATCCGTGCTTTGGTATTGCTTTCTCCAAAGGCAAGTGGACTTCCTGAAAGTAACTGACGTTTACCGGTGGCCAGAGCTAACAAAGATTGGCTGTAATTCGCTCTAGTCTCATCGCCGAATTGTTTCAGAACGCTTTCATCGCAAGACATTTCCAGGTCTTTGCTCATCAGAAAAAAGCTAAGCCACATCAACGGATTAAACCAGTGGACTGACAGGACTAGAAACGCAAACGGCTTGATGAGGTAATCCAGTCTTTTTATATGCACCCTTTCGTGTGCCAAAATATAGGGTAGCTCACTTTGTGAAATATCGGTCGGTATATAAATCTTAGGTTTTATAAACCCGCAGACAAACGGTGTGGAGATTCTATCTGTTTCGAAAATCTCGTCTCTTACGAGAGTAGCCGTTTTGACATTCTTGATTACTTTTAGATAAGAAATAACGCTATATATTACAAAGAGAGCTACACCGACCACCCATCCTAGGCTCAAAATAGCCATAACAATCTGCATGGGGTTCACGCTCGCAGTTTGTACCGCCTGGGGCAACGAACTATTTACCGCTTTGTTTATCCCCACAATACCAACATCAATACCTGGAGTTTGCATAAGGCCCATATTATAGGGCACATACGCTAAAGCTCCCGTAGCTTGTTGCGTTCCCGGTTTAATCACGCTTAAAAAGCTAAAGTTAAAGGTGAATGAAACAGGGAAAATAAGTCGTATGAGTACCGCTGACCACAGTGCATATGAAAAAAATTTGGGCACTTTTTTGAGCATTAAACGAGCGATGATAACCCCTATGGCAACAAAGGATGCCGTTATACTCATGTTGAGGACTGTTGTAAAAATCACTTGTAATGTATTCATTTAATCGCCTGCTCAATGATGATTTTCAGAGCCGCTGCATCTTTAGTCGTTAATTTTTTTCCATCTAAGAAGGCGGTCAAAAATTGTGGTAGCGACCCGTTGAAAGCTTTCTCAATCAATGTTTCACTCTCATATTTTTGGACCTCTTCACGTTTTACGAGTGAAGCGACAACCGCGCCTTCATTTTTCAAGATTCCTCGCTCACATAATTTTCTGAGGACCGTGTAGGTAGTGGACTTTTTCCAACCCAATTTTTCGAGGCAAAGCTTTACTAGCTCTGTAGAATTCACAGGCTCGTTTTCCCAAATGAGAGATACAAATTTATGTTCTGCATCAAATAACTTGTATTGTTCCACAACGTCACCCTCCACAAAAGGTTTATCGAAATAGACCTTCGTTTAAGTTTACTGCAATAAACCTTTTGTGTCAATAGATCTAAAAAAGCCAGTCGATAGTTTCTTTTTTGAAAAATAATTATGCATCCTTTAGGTCCAACTTTTTGGACTTAAAGGATGCATAATTCAAATGATTTTGAAGTAGAGCTCGGAAATATCTTCAAGGGTCGAATATCTCGTTCTAACCAAGCAATGAAAAAGACTCCTTCATCTTCCAAACAATACTGCTCGGAGACGAACGAACCATTGTGGGTGTGGTCTATTTATCTATATAGTACAGGATGAGAGTATTTGTGTCGTACCTTAAAAGAGGATTGGCTAGGTGTATAGAATTGAACAAAAAAGAATTCTCGAATATAGTTTACGAGATCGTCATGGATATCCCCTTCGGTAGTGTCGCCACATACGGAATGATTGCCTTTTTATCAGGTCACCCACAACGTTCAAGAATGGTTGGACAAGCACTGCATCATGCCCCAGATTCACTCAACATCCCCAGTCATCGGGTTGTGAACTGCCTAGGTCGTTTAACTCCCGGATGGACAGAACAAAAACAACTCCTAGCCAACGAGGGTATCCAGTTAAAGGAAAGCGGGTGCGTGGATTTGAAAAAGCATCTGTGGAACTTTGCCCAACTTATCCCCTTTGACAGATTGTAAATCATTTCTTATGGTTTTCTCACAAAAATGATGTTATATAGAAGCAATTGTTTCCGATTCATATCTCCTAGATTACGGTCATTCATTAGACTAACTTTAAAAGCCTTAGAAGCGCCTTCTAGTGCTTACCCATTTCCTTAGTCCCTATTACGTAAAGCACCAGCATTCTATCCATAAGTTACGCTGGTGCTATTGTCAATTGGTCTTTCGCCCTAATCCTGAGATCTCCCCAGCTCGGCGTTCTGCGGCAATTGGTTCTTGAGCTCATGGCTATTTGTGCCCATCCCGCCAAAAAGGTAAAAAGTGAGCATCCGTGTCATGTACTAAGGCGTAAATTCCACAATATGGGATGCAGTAGGTAATTCAATCTATATCAAGCAATTTAGAGAACGTGATTATAATAGTTTGGTCCATTTCTCAACTAGTTCTGTAATGTGAAATCGGCTCTCAAGGGTTAAACTGGTCGAAAATCGAACTTAATGATTTTGCGAGCGGATACATGCTACCGGACCTTTGGACGATTTGTGCAAGAACCCTAGACCTTAATGTGCTGGAGGATGATGGTGAAGGTGACTTAAGCTAATTTTACCTTTTTGGCGGGATGGCATTAATAGCCACGACGTCAATTAATCTATAGCCACAGTTACTCCCCCCTACAGATTCAGCTTAATATATTCAATCGCTGAGAGACAAATCCCTTTTGCGTCCTATAATCCACACTATGACAAGTAGCCAAAAGGCTAAGCCATTTGTAGCCAAATTTACTGATTAACCGAACGAGAAAAATCCATCCAAAATTGATTGAATCCGGCGGATCATCCAGATCAGCGCGATCGTGGAGAAGTACTTGCTAAGTATTTTAAACTTTGTAAGCAGCTGAACACGGCCTAACCACAAAGAAGAGACTTTCCTCCCGAATTCGGTAAGCAAGTCTCTTCCTTAAACCATTGGATCCTAACTATTTCAAAAGCTAAGCTTTTGAAGTGTAAAATTCATTACATAATCAGCATCAGCGACAGCTTTTTGCATATCGCTATCTAAAATCTCAATTTCAAAAGGATATCTTGGCTGTACGCCATATGCCGTAAGTCTTACACATGACTGACTTATTTCATCAAATGTTTTATCAAAATCGGCACACCTTTTACATAATAACCTCAGGTCGTGAGTCCTGGAGGGTTCTATATCATGCTGTATAAGATAACCTTTTAATATCTTTTCTGCTGCTTGTTCACAGTGATAGCAGATTATCTCCAATGGAACTGGGCGCATATCTAAGAGATACTTTGCACTACTGATGTCTTTATTTGCGAAATCGAGCCATTCTTTGACTATGTTAGTTTTGTCCATGTAGCATCACCCCATCTCTGGCAACTGTTCTTTCGATGGTAGGTAATAGCTTACGTTGATGGAAGTCGCTAGCTGTCCTTACAAGGATATCAATGGGCTTCTTTTGTTCTTTATAAATAGCACTTCCGATGATCTGCATGGCTTCAATTGGACGAATACCTCCATCAGGAATTACTATGTAAATGTCAAAATCACTATCTTTTGTAGGTATTCCATAAGCATAGGAGCCAAATAGGTATATCGCATCAGCTTCAACCGTATTCAAAATCAGTTGCTTAATATTCTCCAACTCATTGCTGGTTTGAATATCCATTTTATCACCTCTCCCTTACTTAAGCTTTTTGGTATCTAGCTGATATATAAGATCAAAGAAGATTCTCATCCCTCTGCCTTATATTTTTCCAGCGTTGTTGCCACTGACAAATTAACAAGCGCATTTTGAGTCATACCAATACCTTTAGACATCTTTTCTAAGTCACTTTTTATTTCGTCAGGCAGATCAGTAGATTGTCTCGACAAGGAAACTCCCCCAGTATAGAAATTTACACCACTGAAATATCAATAAGAACCTCAACAGCACCATTATACACCAGACAAGGGTAAAAATTAAAGTAATAACCTAATTTTTGCCAGATATATATCCAGTAAAAGTTATAAAGGGTCCTATAGTAAGGGTTATGCAAAGCAATAGCCCCCTGCCTAATTCTCAAAAAGGCAGGGGGCTATTGCTTTAATTAAATGTCGAATGAATGTCGAACTTTCATTCAATTAATTTAGCTATACCACCGCCCCACTCTACTACACTAAATCCAGTTCTATTAAAAGTCGTCAATTGTTGCGGAGGAATATAGATTTTCCTAGTTATAGGTTTATAAACCATAAACACTTGAAGTACGGAGTCTGGACTAGGATCTATTGACAAATGTACCCTCTGTTCATACTCCTCGTTCGCGAAAGTAATCAAGTTATATTGATTGTCCTGCATTTTAGGTAGCCAGTAGACTATAAAATCGTTGTATTCCTTTGGGGTAAGACCCATTAACGAAAGCTTGTCCTGGAAAAAATCTTTTGTGTCTTTGCCAGCTACCACAAATCCCTTTGTCATATCCCAACGATTATTATCCAGTATTCCCTCCCAAAACAAATACGAGTATTGTTTATTGTCGCCTAAATTTAACAATGTCCCATCGCGTTGTGCAATTACTTCCCAGCCGTTCTTATATTCTGGATAAGTACAGATAAATTTACCGTTGTAGATGAGTTTTACAGATATTTCTTGTTCTGTAGTCGGATATAAATAGATCACTGGCTTACCAGCCAGAAACTCCCCAGGGGGGGTTGGAGCATACTTTATTGCAACTTGAATTAGCGTCAAAAACAGCCCTATTAGGGAGAAAAATATAATCAAGTATGCTATTCTCCTTGTTGCTTTATATCGCTTATAAATGAATTATAACGACTTAACGTGGTTCAGATTCATAATTTAATTCCACATATTGTCTTAGAGTGGGTTTTGTCGGAAATGTTAGCGGCACCCCTAAAACAATCCCTTTAGAAAGATGTTTTTGTAAAACAGAATAGAATTTTTCTGCATTAATTGGCTTCTCTAAATAATCGTCCATCCCTCCTTCAATGCATTTCTCTCTATCTCCCACTAAAGCATAAGCAGTAGTAGCGATAATAGGTGTATGCTTATGAAGTTTTTCCTCCCTCTCCCTGATAAGTTTAGTGGTCTCATAGCCACTCATCCCAGGCATCTGTACGTCCATAAATATTATTTCAAAGCTCTCTCGTACCATAATTTCAAGAGCTTGTTTACCACTCGTTGCAATTTTCAAGTTAATGTTTTTTAGTTCGCAGAGATTTTTGATAAACACACCACTTACATAATCGTCTTCAACCAGCAGTGCAGTAACATTTGCTGAAGACATCTGGGGGCCCTCGTTCTTTTCTATTTTAATGGATTCTTTAATGTCTGATTTAAATTTGAAGATGGCGCTAAACGTAAAATTACTCCCGACTCCTAGCTTGCTATTTACGTTTATTTCTCCATCCATCATACTTGCTAGCTGTTTTGAAATCGCCAGACCCAACCCCGCACCTCTAAAATCCTTGGTATGTGAATCATCAATCTGCATAAATTTCGCGAACAATTGTCCAATTTTATCGTCTGCTATGCCAATCCCGGTATCTTTAATAGAGAAGACCAACTGTAACTTATCCTTAAAGGATATACCTTTACTTACAGATAACTCAACACTCCCATCTTGCGTAAACTTAATAGCATTTCCCAAGAGATTTAACAAGACTTGTTTAATCCTACCCGAATCACCCATAAGATGACCTTCTATTTTTTTATGGATATAGAAATGATACTTAAGTCCTTTTTGGTCTGCTAGGGATTGTATGACATGATTTACTTCGGTTACCAAATCGTTTAAATCGAATTCTTCCTGTCTCAATCTTACTTTGCCAGCCTCAATCTTAGATAAATCAAGAATATCATTGATAATGTTTAACAAGTTTTTACCACAAGTGTTAATAATATCGGCCATTTCCTTTTGCTCATCCTGAAGGTTCATTCCAAGCAGTTCTGACATGCCTAATATCCCATTTAAGGGTGTTCTGAGTTCGTGGCTCATATTTGCTAGAAACTGACTTTTGGCTTTATTAGCTGTCTCTGCTTTTTCCAACGCTTGTCTTAATGACTCCTCAGTTTCTTTGATTTTGGTTATATCATAAGCGATACCTACAGTACGTGTCATTTCTCCATTTTGGTCACAAATTGGTATTGACCTTGCCCAAACCCAACGAGTTGTTCCATCGGGTCGGATAATCCTGCATTGTTCATCTACCAAACCTTGCGAAAAGCGATTCTCTGGCAAAAACGCTTGGATAATTCTTTTTTTATCATCAGGGTGAATAGCGTCAACAAAGGAATAGAGATCATCATATACACTTTGGCAGGTTCTCCCCCATATTTTTTCGTAAGCTGAATTAATGAAGACAACTTGCTCATCCTGACGAATCCAAATCACTTCGCTGAGGTTTTCGGCAAGACCCTTGAATTTCTCTTCACTTTCTTTTAGTTTAATTTCGCTAAGTTTTCGCTGTGTTATATCCTGGACTACACCGTACCTTCGAACAAGCCTTCCAGAAGCATTATACTCATATCTTATTTTTTCATGAATCCATACTGTTTCATTATCCGGTCTGATTATCCTATAGTCCAATTCGTACTCACTACCGTTTAAAGGCTCTTTTACGAAATTTATCACAAATTTTTTGTCCTCAGGATGAATTGCCTTTATGAAATCATTAAGGGTTGGTATAAACTCCTGTGGCTTAAAGCCACATATGCGAAACAGTTCATCAGACCAAGGATAGTCTCCACTAATTGTATCTAATTCCCAGTATCCTAAATGGGCAAATTCCTGTGCCTCTTGTAATCTTTTTTCTGTTTTTCTTAAGTCTTCTTTAACAATTTTTCTCGCGATTTCTGTTTGTCTTCTTTCTGTTATATCACGCCCTGCCAAATAAAAAAGACCTTCAGTCCGGTCAATTCTTATATTCCAGCATATCCATTTATAAGTCCCATCTTTACATCTATGATTCAGCTCAAAGGTTGAGCTATCATGATTTTCCTTGAGCAAATATTTCATCGTATTACTAAAGTTTATTATGTCCTCGGCACATAAAACGACATGAAGGGTTAGCCCTATAATCTTCTCAGGACTGTAACCCAAGGCCTTCTCAAACGCTGAATTCACGTACCTGAATTGCCTATCTATATCGGTTATGCCTAAGAGTTCAGAACTTAAATTCACCATTTTTTCATAGTGCTCTTTATTTAATCTTAAGTCTTGCAATTTAAATGCCCCCTATTCGGTCTTCATGATGGATAAGTTTGACCAAAACCGTGAAATGTAAATTAGGAGTTCTAGGGATTTGGCAACGATTTGTTTTTGAAGCCACTTTAGTTAACCGTGTCATGTACTAAAAAGTGCGTGCATACAGCAGGTAATTAACGTTATATCGAGCAATTTAAAGAACGTTATTTTAATAGTCTGTGCCATTTCTCATACAGCGGCTTTAGGTTGTTTGAACCCTTTACCTGAATACCGAGTTCAAGGGGCCTACGTTATCTCTTGCAAAGCACGGAATCGATTTTGAAATCAATTTCTTTCATGACACACTGCGGAATGTGAGTTAGTACCTTAGTTATCCGGGCCCGATCAAATGTGGTCTTTCTTACACCTCAAACTTAGAGACAACTTCAGATAGTTCGTTTGCATGACTACTTAGCTGTACCAGGGGTCCCGCCAACATTTTAACGAAAACATACTCTAATACATTTATGGAAGCAAAAAGCAGTTTTTCTTATCTCTTTCATCTGCATTTTCACATCTCTTAGATAATAAGGTTGCATATCAAATTGACTCAGCGTACCTAAGTCCTTGCCAATAGTAAGCTGCCATGTTAGCAAGCTAGTCCGACTGATCACCAATCTTGACAAGCATCTGGCGAATGGATGACATACTGATCAGATTTTGAACTGCCTCCGCCCTCTCTCACAAACGTCTCCCCTCAAACAATAAATTTACTTACAGAATCACGAAGGTTCTGTGCAAGGGTGGCAAGGCTTTGGCAAGCGGAAGCGATTTCTTCCATGGATGCCGATTGTTCCTCAGTGGCCGCCGAAACTAACTGCGCTTCTCCAGTCACATTTTTGCTCGGACTATCAATCTGGTTCACAGAACTAACAATTTGTTGACTGCCCACAGCCATTTGTTCAATAGTTAACGATATTTCATTGACCTGATCAGATACTTGGGTTACCAACCTCGTGATTTCCAGAAAGGCGTGTCCTGCAGCGGTAACCACTTCAGTTCCCAACTTTACCTCTCGGGTGCCATTGCCCATAGTCATCTAGTTGAGTGAGCATCAGTTTCATATAAGCCATCCCGATCTTTTCGGTACGAGGTGGCTCCAATAGCTAAAGTTTAAAAGTTTTAAATAGTAAATTCACTAATGATTGTTTGGAGTTCAAATGCCATAGTGGATAGACTCTGTGCCGAAGAAGTTACTTGTTCCATTGAAGCTGTTTGTTCTTCAACCCCCGCTGAGACAGTTTGGGCTTGAGCTGCCGTCTCCTTACTTATTGAATCAACTTCACGAACTGAAGTGACTATTTGCTGATTACCACTCGCTATTTGTTGTATGGTTGCCGATATCTGTTCCATTTGAGCAGATACATTTTCAACCAGTTTGGCAATTTCGCTAAAGGATTCCCCTGCTATGTTAACGACATCCATACCCACTTTTACACTACTTACGCCATCTTCCATCGCAATAACCGCCGTACCAATATCACTCTTGTTTTGATTGATAAGGGTTTCAATTTCTTTTGTGGCTGTACGTGATTGTTCGGCCAGTTTACGAACCTCTTCAGCAACAACAGCGAACCCACGGCCTTGTTCCCCTGCCCTTGCGGCTTCGATTGCCGCATTTAAAGCCAATAAATTGGTTTGGTCAGCAATTCCAGTAATGACCCCAATGATATTTCCGATCTTTTCGGAATTCGTTGATAACTCAGTTATAGATTGTTGTACACGGTCAGTTCCTGCACTAATACTACTCATCTGTTCAACCACTCGATTTAAGGCTTTTTGCCCTGCTTGAGTCGTTGTCAATGTATCAACCATTGAACGAGTGATTTCACCAGAACTGGCAGCGACTTCCTCTGTACTAGCAGAGATTTCTTCAACAACCGACGATGTTTCGTTGACAGCATCCGCTTGTTTTTCTGTCCCTTCGGCTACTCGTTCTATAGAAGCAGCTATTTGGATCGAAGCCTGAGTATTTTGCTCAGCTATGGCTGTTAACTCTTCTGACGAAGCTGCCACTTGCTCAGCAGATTGTGCAACTTGTCTCATTAAGCCTCTCAAATGCATAGACATACTATTTGTGGCTTTAGCAAGAACTCCAATCTCATCCTTCATTTTCAGTAGTGAGGCAGGAGTTTCCTTTGTGAAATCCCCTTTAGAGATAATATCCAAATGCTCAGTTATTGTCATGATCGGTCTTGTTAGAAACCCCAAAAAGAAAAATTCACCAATAGTACTGATCAGTAAAAAGATAACTGCAATTAAGAATGTAGTGTTTCTTAATACAATCAGCCCGGAGAGGATGTCATTTTTCGGTGTAGTGACTGCCAAAAACCAGTCTGTATTATTTACAGGTGCATAACCTATATATTTGACAGCGCCAGCATAACTGTAATAACCAACTCCTACGTTACCTTGAGTCATTATCTTATGAGTATCAACCATGGATTGCAGCCCTGGGTTTTTGGCCAAGTTTTCAAAAGCATTATCCATTTTCAGCACAAGATCTTTATTATAGTTAGCTACGGTTGTTCCCTTTTTGTTGATCATGTATGCTCGACCAGAGCTACCAAACGTGATTTTATCCGTAATTGCACTGAGATCGTTGCCATCCCTTACCTCAAATAGAACTCCAACAATACTGCCGTTCCATTTGATAGGAACTGCATATGACATAATTATAGAACCAGCTTTTGTCTTGTTCTCAATGGGATCAGAAACGGCTCTTTCCCCTTTTACTGCTTTTTGAAAATAAGCCCGATCCTTAATAGTTACAATACTACCATCAGGAGCTTTCGTATTACCCTCCGTATCGGCAATACTTATATTGATGTCTCCGGTTAGTTTAACTGCTTCCTGCATTATTTTTAGTTTCTCATCCCAAGGAACGTTAGGATCTCTGATCTTGTCATTGGTAGCGAGTACTTCAAGTGAAGACCATTGTTGATCAAGGGATTTTCCCACGATAGTGGCTCCTTGTTTAGCTATTTCGGGCAGCACCATATTTATGTTGTCCGTCAATGCTTTAGAAGCTGCCATGTATGAAGAAATACCAAATCCAGTGCAAACAAACACAAGCAAAATACCAATAGCGAATAACATTTTTGTTTTAATACTTTTCATAAGACCAATTCACTCCTCCTGTAATTTTTCCACTTTTTATTGCTCCCATATATGGATCATTCTTTTGAATCTTATCCCCTATCTGAAGCTTTAATGGTATTTCGATATTTGGAAAGTAAGCAACGAATTTTGATCTATCAGTAACTGAAATTACTGCCTTTCCACTACTTTGATTAACCATCTCTGCATTTATTGCTACCTATTGAGTATTTGCAGATAGCTGTTCAATAACACTACTCGTATTCCTTACGGAAGATGAAATTGTCTCTTGCAAAGTACTAACTTCCTTAGTTGAGTTTGTTGCCATATTTTGCACAACGATATTAGTCACAGCAACTATCGCCAGTAGTAATAAAACTGCCGAAAAGCCTGCAAATAGCTTTTTTTCACTGACACTTTTTATTCTCCCTCCACATTTAAAACCATAATTAGACCGTTTTAGAAAAAATAGCTTCTGCATCAAGCACAATATAAGTGCAACGTAGTCAACATAAAAGGAAGTTTCATTCCGTTTATATTTGTTATTTTCCTTGATGAAGGATAACATTAGTTAAGCCTTTGCAATTTCGAAAAGCATTGACGCCGATACTTGTTACAGGAAATCCAGCTAATGTATTAGGGGGCCCGCCAATATTTTAACGAAAATATACGACAAGACATATTCTACCAATCAGTTTAAGTAAAATGACAGTTTCGATGGTACTGATGGGTGAATAACAGCCTTAGCGGGCATAAAATAGAGGGACTTGTATAGAACATTAGCAGACAATAACAGGCTTATTCGTCTTGTACAATGTCTACTAATGCAGTTTAGTGGACATTGTTCATGGCCAAATTACCTTATTATGGCTTAGCGTATAAAAAGATTAAAATGTTGGCTCTCCCCCTTATAAAACAAAAGACGCCGAAATCACAATGATCGGCGACAAAATTTTGTTCGGTAACCCGGCTATCTTCCACACTTAAGGTGGCTGACCCGTGGTTTTGCGTCCTCAACTCTCACTGAGTTTGCCTTTATCGCAGAATATTAATTAACTCCTTGCTAGGGACTTAACTATACCAAGTCCTACTCAAGCAGAACTAAAGTAACATCGAATTGATAATACTACATTTTAACCATTATGACGACATAATTCTTTCCGATACCAAGTTAGTTGCCGTCCATGACTCAGGTTCTTCTTGGTCTTGGAATGCGGAAGCCCCTATGTCACAGGTTTTTAAACCTGTGAAGATCATTTCATACTAAAAAGGAGGAGAATTAACTACATGAAAAAATCTAAAAAAGCCTTAGCCTCTTTAGCTATCGTAGGTATGGCCCTAGCGATAGCCCCGATTAATGCCTTTGCAGTCGCTGGGGTAACACGGCTTTTCGGTTCGGACAGAATCGAAACCGCTGTTGCAGTGGCAGATGCTGGCTGGACAACTGCTGACACTGCCATCTTGGCTCCGTCAGGGGATGCTAATTTAGTAGACGCTCTGGCTGCCGCACCGTTAGCAGGCAAAACAAATCCGATCCTCTTGACCGACAACAACAACCTGAACGATGCTACGAAAGCTGAGTTAGTCAAACTCGGTGTGAAAAATGTCTATGTTGTCGGTGCGATCAACCAAACGGTCGTTGACCAAGTAAACGCCCTGGACGGTGTAACATCCACTGTGCTCAAAGGGTCCGATCGCATTGGTACAGCAGCCGCCATCTCCTCGAAACTGACTGCTCCCGCAGGCTCTTTCGTCGTAGGCTACGGAGCCTTGGCCGATGCCTTGTCCGTTGCTTCCTACGCAGCAGCCAACAACTATTCAATCTTGGTGGCGAACCTTGATGGAAGTCTTCCTGCTTCAGAAGCTGTCTACCAAGGTTCCACTGTCTATATCATTGGTGGGCCGACCCTCGTTGTCGATATCCCTGGTGCTACCCGCATATTCGGTGCCGATCGTATCGCTACAAATCAAGCAGTACTCAAAGCCTTAACGTATAATTATGATCATATCTATGTAGCTAACGGCACGGACGTCCACTTGGTTGACTCTCTCGTTGCATCATCTCTTGCAGCTAAATCAAATTCGCCCATTATTCTTAATGACATTCATGGATACGGTCCTACTAGTATTAAAAGCAAGCTTGGTTCAACGTCAGTAGCAACTGCTCTTGGCGGTTATACTGTGGTTTCTGATGCCGATGTTGGACAATTAACAGAGACGCCCCCACCCACCCATGGATGATATTGGTTAATATACAAGTAAATAATTCACGCCCTGGTTCAACCAGGGCGTTTCTTCGTCAAGAAGGGCAGAGAAAAAAAACCCTTCCCAAGATTCGATAGGATTGGTATCTGACCAGATTTTATTTTGAGAAGGGCTTTCCTCATTCAATTACTGGCTTTGGCTTACGCCGAGTATTACCAAGGGGGGAGAATAATCCCCACCCTCGATCCAGCGGAACCAGCATCAAATTAATTTAGGTTTTCCTCAACTTGAGGATTGGCAATCAACTAAAATTTTGAAGTTGCTTCCAACGCTAACTATCTCGAAGATAGCAACCACCAATACGGAAATTGTGTATCAGTCAAGAGGCGGCTCTTCCAGCCCAGTTAATACCGACACTACCGATATTTTGAGCCGAATCATTAGTGAAGTTAAGGCTTCCATTAATTTGTCGACCGCCATCAACATCGTACCTTCTAGTAACAGTGGTATCAGTACCCAAGAGACTTGGATACGTAACGTCACCGTTTTGTAAAGTAATACATACAGTACCGTCCACACCTGTTACAAGGGAAACAGTCCGAGTAGCAGCGTTCAGATTATAAGCTGTTATCCCTGCAAAGCTTATGGTGTCGTAAGCAGGTTTATTGACAAGACCTTCTGCGCTGTATAAAAAGAGAGGAATAGGCGTACTAACGGTTTGCATGGATGTACTTGAATTGCTACCCATGTTCACCGAGGATGTTATTGTTGAACCGTTAACTTGCGTGATCCACAATCCGTTCATACTTGTAGCTGGTAAGTGAATGGTTTGGTTAGGTAGAGGATTACCATATTGATCTTGAACTGTCAAAGTAATTGTTTGGACACTACCGAATACACCGTTTACGATAGCTGGATTTGATTTAAGAGCCAAAAATCCAACAGTTTGAGATGTGAAGTCTACAGTAGCTGTTGCAGTTTGGCTGTTCAGCGAGTTAGAGATAGTAACTGTAGGAGATTCTGAGTATTTGTCACTTACATTAGCTTGAACAGCTTGAACAGGTGCGAACACCATATTGCCTATGGTAGATACGATTCCAGATGCTGGAGCATAAACACCATTGTCGGTGTAGTAACCAGCAACCAGCGGTTGCAATTGGCCACCAATAGTTTTAAAGCCAAGATACCCTTCAAAGTTACCTGCGAGGTAGTTAGCATTGCCGACTGTCAAAGCAGTTGTAGTCCCATCGGCAAGATTAGCTGCCATGAATGTGGTAGCAGTGCCAGTGCTTTGTTCTAAGATTGTCGTAGCGCCAGTAGTGGTATTAGTGGAATAGCCGACAACTTTATAACCAGCTCTAGCAGACCAGATCTTAAAATTGTTTACGCTAACTTCACCTAAGCTATTGACATTAACACTTACATTTGAAGGTTTTGATGCAAGCTTGTAACCATCAACATAGCGGAATAGGCCAGTTTTATTTGCAGTTAAGTTCATGGTCAGTCCTTGCGTAGGAACTGTAGCCATTGCAGGATAGCCATTGAATGGAGCTACAACGAACGATGCATTCGAAGAGGACCAGTCATCTGAAGCAGTTCCAGCTACGCTGAGTGTGGAGCTAGGCGCTGCATTACCCTCTAGCAATGGATAGTAATTATAGAAGCCACTCAGGTCACCGGCTAAGCCAAGTGAGGAAATCGAGTTGCTAGCGGTGAATGACGCATTAATGGTTCCTGATGCTGATCCTTGAGAATGGGTTGTATCGATCACTCCAGTTGAACTGGTATTAGAATAAACATTCACGTTAACTTTGATTGATCCAGCAGTTCCGGATGCAATAACGGCGGAAGATTGATCAGAGTTAACGTAGAGATGGAGTTGTCCACTACCGTCATAGGCACTACTAGCAAAAGCAGTTGGGTCAAAACCTGCTGGGGCAACTACTGCTGATACATTCGTTCCATCAGAGTAGTATACTGTTCCATTTGAGTTGTACAACGTATTAAGTACCAAGCCCTTTACCTGATTATAGGTGGCTGAGATACGGGCAATACCGGTACCATCACTCTTCACTGGCAGAGCTACTATTCCGAGTCTATTAAAGTGTAAACCACTTGGAGCAGTGAGATCATAGGTTAGAGTATAACCATCAAATTGGTTTCCTAATGCAGGAGCAATTATCGTACCAGTTTGGTTATAAGCTGCTGCATACAATTCTTCGTCATCACTAACTACATTAGTAAAGCTCATCGTTTGTGGAACATCACGTAAGGTATCATAGTTTGGCATGAGAGCGGTGTGGCTGACACCAATTGTTTGGGTAGTCTGGCCTACTGTCACCGTCCCCGTGACCGTTAAGGTTGAATTAGCAATAGTACCTGTTACTGTAAATTTTCCTGCTACAGCATAACTGGAAGGAATGACAGTACCCCAAGTTACCGCTACGCTTTTTGTTGACCCATCACTCATAGTAGCAGTCACTGTTGAAGGTAATACGGGAGCTGTTCCTGCTGGAGTAGTAATGTTAAGAGGAGTTACACTAGAAATAACGGTTAACCCTTGAGTAACTGTATAAGTGATTCCATCTGTTGTCATAATATTTATTACATTAGTTGCTGTAACATTTAATATATTTACAACACCTGATTTTATACTATAATCTGTACCTGCTGTCTTTGTAACACCGTCTACAGTAACACTAGTTACAGTTTGAGTCGTATCTGGCAATTTTCCACTCCAATAATTATGTTCAAATAGACTGCTAAATGTACCTGTTATAGTTTTCGTAGCAACTACTAGTGTTCCAGTTAGTTGAGTTGCTATTTTCGCCTGAACATCACTTATAGGAGCTAATGGATTTGTTTTAAATAAATCATTTACTTGTTGAATGTCATAATATTTGCCGTTAACCTCATATGAATAATTGCTCAAGTTAGCTAATAGACTAAGGAATTGATCAGGATGTAGTAATAGACTTGAAACGCTACCAATATCAGTTGTAACATTCCAAATATCACCAGTTGCAGCAAATGCAGGTGTAGCTGAAATCGTTGTAGTTAGTAAGGTTAAAATTGCAACTTTAGATAAGACTTTTATTCGTAAATTCATTCTTATATTTTCCTCCTCTTCAGATCTTTCTAATATAATTGTATCACCTTTCCCTGGCAATATATGTCGTAATTAGAAAGCAAAGACTTCCCATAATCAAATGAGAAGCCAGAGAATATTATTAGCGATGCGCTTAGTAGTCGATCGAACGTGGGATAATCCTGAAAACAGTCTGAATGTTAGACATGTCCCTTTATAGGCAAACTCTATTCCACTGGGAATGGAATTCTTATTCTATTCGACCAAATTGAATATCACTTAATAACTTTGACTTTTTATCATCAGGTACATACATTTGCCGAACTATAACCTTCATAAATTGAACAAATATCACCTATTAACTTTTTTCTTTCTAAAAGTACGGGTCTGAGGGTTGACTTGCAGGATACAATGGCTACGATAGCTGCCTTACAGGTGAACCCAAAACTAATTAAGTTCTAATTTGCCATTTAATAGCCACTTAAACTTTACAAGCCACCGTCTATGAACGGTGGCTTGTTGTTTTCACTTCTTTAATCACTCATTAAATTACATCAAAAAGACACATCTGATCACTCTCCGGAATCCCTTTAAAGCAGCCAAATTTCCGAAGTGAATCGATACTAGCATTCCCAATCTTAGCCCGTTTCTTGACATCCTCTATGGAGTTGAAGAGCTTTTCTTGGGCTGCGTTATATAGACCTTCGGCTGCCACACCTCCCATACCAGATATGCTGTTGATGGGCGGCCTTAAGCCCTCCACCTCGAGCAGGAATTTTGAGGCATGGGATTTGTATAAATCAATGGGCAGGAATCTAAAGCCCCTTTCGTACATTTCCAAAACCAATTCCAGGTCATCGTACATATCACTATCCTTAGGGGTGGCAAGTTTACCCAGCGCTTCGATCTCCTTCAGCTTGGCTATAACCTTTTCTTTGCCGAAGATCATAAATTCAGCGTCAAAGGCCTTGGCTCGAACAGTGAAGTAGGCTGCGTAATAAGCCTGGGGTATGTGTACCTTAAACCAGGCTATGCGGAAGGCCATCATGACATAGGCTGCAGCATGGGCTTTAGGAAACATGTATTTTATTTTTCGGCAGGAATCGATATACCATTCCGGCACCTTATGCTCCCTCATCAAAGCTTCATATTCAGCCCATTTTTCAGGGTTTGATAAAGCCTTTCCTTTACGAACCAGCTCCATGATTTTAAACGCCGTATTGGGCGGCAGGCCCTTACTAATCAAATAAGTCATAATATCATCTCGGGTACACACGGCTTCACTTAGGGTCACGGTTCCCGCATCAATTAAGTCCTTGGCATTTCCCACCCACACATCGGTACCATGGGAAAGTCCGGAGATACAGATTAAATCTGCGAAGGCTTTAGGCCTGGTATCTAAGAGCATACCTCTGACAAACTTCGTACCAAACTCAGGAATGCCAAAGGTTCCGACCTTGGAATTGATCTGCTCCGGGCTTACCGCTAAGGCTTCTGTAGAGGAGAAGATCGACATCGTTTCCTGATCATCCATGGGTATCGTTAGCGGGTCCACTCCGGTGATATCCTGAAGCATTCGGATGACCGTTGGGTCATCATGGCCCAGGATATCCAGCTTTAAGAGGTTCGAATCAATGGAGTGATAATCAAAATGGGTGGTTATGATGTCCGAATTGGAGTCATCGGCAGGATGCTGGACGGGGCAAAATTCAAAGATTTCTCGTCCCTTCGGCACAACGATGATTCCTCCCGGGTGCTGCCCCGAGGTTCTTTTGATACCGGTGCAGCCTTTAGAGACTCGCAGAGTTTCTGCCTTGTTTACGGTAATATTTTTTTCCTCATGATACTTTTTCACGTAGCCGAAGGCTGTTTTTTCGGCGATAGTCCCGATGGTTCCGGCCTTAAAGGTTGTACCCTTGCCAAAGATAACTTCTGTATATTTATGAGCCTTGGCCTGATATTCTCCTGAGAAGTTCAAGTCAATATCGGGCTCTTTATCACCATTGAAGCCTAAGAAGGTCTCAAAGGGAATATCGATGCCATCCTTAGCCAGCTTTTCTCCGCAAACCGGACACACCTTATCCGGCAAGTCAAAGCCGATTTTAACGCCATAATCGGTGAAGTCCGAATAGTGGCAGCTGTGACACCGGTAATGGGCCTGCAGGGCATTGACTTCCGTAATACCGGTCATATAGGCGACAATCGAGGAACCAACCGATCCTCGCGAGCCGACTAGATAGCCATCCTCATTCGATTTCCAGACAAGCTTTTGAGCGATGATATACATCACAGAAAAGCCATTTTTGATGATCGAATCCAGCTCTCTCTCGAGCCTTTGCTGAACAATTTCCGGCAAGGGGTCTCCATAGAGGGCATGGGCCTTCTCATAGGTAATATCCTTAATCGTCTGCTCGCAACCTTCAATATGCGGCGGGCATTTCTCCGCCGAAATAGGACTGATCTGCTGGCACATATCGGAAATCCGATTAGTGTTGGTTACGACCACTTCATAAGCCTTGGTCGATCCTAAATAGGAAAACTCCTCCAGCATCTCCTCGGTGGTTTTTAAATATAAGGGGGCCTGATTATCGGCATCCTTAAAGCCTTGACCAGTTTCGAGGATTCGCCTGTAGATCTCATCTTCTGGATCCAGGAAGTGAACATCACCCGTGGCGACGACAGGCTTATTTAATTTTTCACCCAGGGCCACAATTTTGCGGTTGATTTCCTTTAAAAAGTCTTTGTCGGGCACCTGCTCTGTTCTAACCAGATAATCATTGTTCCCCAGGGGCTGGATTTCTAAAAAATCGTAGTCCTTAGCAAGGTCTTCAATTTCCTCTTTGGATTTTCCCAGTAAAATGGCTTGGTAAAGCTCGCCTTCACTACAAGCACTGCCCAAAATTAAACCTTCAGAGTGTTTTTTATAAAGGCTCTTTAAGATCCGTGGTTTTTTATAAAAATAATCTAAGTGAGAATAAGAAACCAGCTTATATAAATTCTTTAATCCCACATAGTCCTTGGCGAAGATGATCGCATGATAGGTTTTTAACTTCTTATACTCCACGCTTTTGGCGTCTTCATCTGAGCCATAGCGATCGATATCCTCAAGGGTTTCTGCTCCCCGTTGGGTTAGTTTTTCAAGCATCACCTTAAAAATTTTAACCGTGGTATCCACATCATCTAAGGCCCTGTGAGCTACCTCCACCTTGAAACCTAAGTTCTTAGCGATTCTTCCTAATTTGTAGGTTTTATATTCCGGAAAGAGCTCCTTAGCCAAGGACAAAGTATCCAAATAGGTGTAATCAAAGTCATGACCTAAAACCTTGGCATTATGCCTTAAGAAACCCAGGTCAAATTCGGCATTATGGGCCACCAAAACGCTTCCCTCTATAAAATCCAGCAGTTTAGGAAAGACCTGTTCTATGGTTTCAGCATCCTTTACCATATCATCGGTGATGTTGGTAACCTCTACAACCCTTGCTGGAATCCGCTTTTCCGGATTAACAAAGCAACTGAACTGGTCGATAACCTTGCCATCTTTGAGTTTCATAATTCCTATTTCTGTGATTCTTTCGGTTACAGCTGAGAAGCCGGTGGTTTCCAAGTCCAACACGCAATAGGTAGTATCCATGCTCTGGCCCCGGGCGTTGGTTACCGAGGACTTTTTATCCGGTGCCAAATAGGCTTCGACTCCATAGATAACCTTCATGTTTGGATTATCTCTTCCTAAGAGCTTATGGGCCTCGGGAAAAGACTGAACTACGCCGTGATCCGTGATGGCAATGGATTTCATACCCCAGCTCATAGCTCTTTGAATCAGATCAGTAGCGCTGGTCATGGCATCCATCTGACTCATTTGCGTATGCATGTGCAGCTCGACCCGCTTCTCCTCTGCCCTATCCTGCCGCTGAGCCTTCTTCACGCCTGCTGTTTCTAAGATGGTATTGGCAATAAGCTCAATTTCTCCGGAAAACTGGCTAATGCCGGCATTTCCAGCCAGCTTGACAGCCTTAGCCTTTTTAAGCCTGGCTACTATCTCACCATCTTCACCGGGCTTAATGAACGCTTTGCAGGTCATGGAACTCGTGCCGTCATATAAATCAAAGGAAATTAAGGTTTTGCCGCTTCTTAATTCCTTGGCTTCAATATTAGATAGTTCACCTTGGATGGCTATTCTGCCTTCATCCGGTGTAATGTCCGTAATTTTAATGACCTTGTCCTTGATAGTCGCGTTTCTGCCTAAGATCAAGGAGGGATCGCCTTTTTTTGCGTTATTTTCCGGCTTTATTGCCCCAGCTTCCTTAGGTAATTCAGAAGCATAATGGCTGGGGATTGCCGCTTCCTTTTGCAGAAGCAGACTCTCCGTTTCTTGGGTAGCTTCTTGCAGCCTTTTTAATTCTTCACTGCTTACATTAACATTATCCACCAAATTGATTTCATAGGTGGCGTCGTAGAGGTTTTTGATGGTCTCTTGAATTTTCTTATCGTAACCCCTCGCTTTTAACAAGTAGGAAACTGCCGTTTTAAACGTAAATTGGATCGAATGATTTTGGGATATTTCATAGTCACAATCTTTGAGAGCTCCATTTAAGACCGGATGTTTATCGGCCAACCATGTCAAAATAGTTTTGAGTTCCTCTTCTAAGGGCTTTCTCTGAGTTCCCTCAGTATAAACGACCGTGATGATTGAATCGTCTAAGGCTAATCGTCCCTTTATAAACTGATTTAGGGCTTCAATTTCTCTTAGTTCAATATATTTGTCAGAGCTAATTTTCATCTCCAGGGTTTTCGTACGTTTCGTTAAGACCACTGCTTGTACAATAGCAGTATTGAGATTACCCAATATTTCATAATCACTAAATATTTCACATATTTGTTTCATGTATTTCGTCAGTCTTTCCTAAAAAATTTTCGGAAGAAGGTCAAATAGACCAATCTACCACTTGCAGTTCCTTGGGATACTGATTGAGGACCTCGCAGCCATCCTCGGTAACCATCACGAGGTCTTCAATTCTTACCCCAAACTCCCCGGGCAGGTAAATTCCCGGTTCTACCGAAAAAATCATCCCGACCTCAAGCGGGATATCCGAGGCAAGACTTACATCCGGAGGTTCATGACATTCGAGACCAATTCCGTGACCAAGACGGTGGGTAAAGTACTCCCCATACCCACCCTGGGTAATAATATCCCTTGCCGTTTTATCTATCTCCGAAAGCAATACCCCCGGTTTTATTCTGGAAATAGCTGTTTCGTTAGCCTGCTTTACAAGGTCATAAACCTGACGCTGCCGATCTGTGACGGTTTTATAAAAAACTGTTCTCGTCATATCGCACCAATAGCGGTTTAGGGGGGTGAAAATATCAAAAATCACGCTGTCGCCCGCCTTTAGAACCGTACTGTCGCCGCTGTGATGGGGATCTGCCCCATTTGCGCCAAAGCAAACAAGCTGTGTACCCTCACAATCTGCACCGTTTTGCCTAAAATGCTTATTCACTTGAGAAGCAAGATAGTTCTCGGCCACCCCGTCCTTGAGCATAGCAATAACCGCCCCGACCACCTGATCGTTGATGCGGGAATTATTGCGCATAAGCGTAATTTCAGTTTGATCTTTCATTGTTCTTGCCCGGTCTACTGGGGCTGAGCCCTGAACGGGCACAATATCCTTTCTTAGCTCCATAAGTTCAATCAGGAACTTGCTGCTCCAGAACTTATCAATCCCTAGTTTTCCCGCTTTGACAGCCTTAGCCAGATCCTCGACAGGATTATCTATATCTTTATGGCAAATCAAAGGCAAGTCAGGCATACTTTTAAGCCCGAAAATTTCATTGCCAAACAGTACATATCTGCCCAAATCATCAAGATACAGGGCAATCATTCGTTCATGAGGCTCGACCCATAAACCAGTCAGGTAATAAAGTGAGGCGGTAGAGGACACAATGATCTGTCTAAGCCCTGCCTTTTTCATATTTTCCGTAACTTGATTGATCCGTTGTTTATTCATTACTCTGTAGTCCTCCGGCGATTTTATTTTTTGCTTAGCCAGGATAGCTTATCTCCAGGGAGTTGGACGAATCTAATCCTTATTATAGTTGATATCGTGTTTTAAAGAAATATCAAGATCAGCAGCGGATTCTACAGTTAGTCAATCATAGGCTCCTAGAAGGCGAGAAATGCAAGGTAAAATGCGGGTGCCCAAAAATAAAAATATAATTTTCATGCTCGCTGCTATGAGGCGGGATTCGGCTCGGAAGAGGATTCCCTGGCTCTAATATCCGGCAGAGTAACAGCAAGCACTATTCCCAGAATTGGCAGTAAACAGATAATGTTTATTGTTAATGGCAGACCAAAGTGATCAGCGATTACTCCCAGTATGGTTACCCCAATTGAACCCATACCGACTCCAAAACCGAGCAACATACCTGAAGCAAGTCCAATATTATGAGGCAGTAACCTTTGTCCGAATACCACAGTCGTGGAAAAAGTCGAGATCAGCGCTGCTCCGAAGATAAAAGCCAGAGCGGGGACCCAAGTGCTGTTTAAATGCAAAAAAGGATAAATTGTGATTAGACTAACAATCATAGAAACCAACAACCCGTTTTTGCCTCCAAAACGGTCGGCAAAAGGCCCGCCCAAAATCGTGCCTACCGCCCCTGCAATTAGAAAGGTACTCACTAAATATTCAGGTTCAGCAATTCCCCTGAAACTTGGAAAGTAAAATGGAATAAAATAAACCACACCGGATTGTATCCATGATCTTATCGTAACATACAATAGCAATATTATTAAGCTCCCGACCCTAACCCTACCTTTGGCAGTTTGTTTTATATTCCTTTTATGATCGTGAGTTCTTTCAGCTAATATGGATTTAAATCTGGGCAATAAAAATACGAAGAGCAGTGCAGCCAAAGCCCCAGGAATCATAATACCTTGTATCGACTTCAGTCCGGCAAAACTTAATACAAACACGGCCAGCATAGGACCCAGGCCAAAGCCGAGATTTCCTCCCACCGAGAAAATCGCCATTGATGCCCCCGCTTTGTTTTCCTCGCTGAGAAAATGGGCTAATTTAGATCCTTCAGGATGATAACCCGCTACCCCGATACCGCTTAATAGCACTGCTAGCAGCAATAGTCCGAATGAGTGGACCATACCTGTCAGAGCCAAACCGAAACCTGAAAGAAAAAGACTTACGGGCATTAGCCAAGGCATGCTGTAGCGATCGCTTAGCACTCCGAAAACCGGCTGGATAATAGCTGAACTAAAGGTAAATGCAAGCACAATTATACCAACTTGAAAATAGCTGAGCTGAAAACTTTTCGCTAATATAGGAGTTAAAATTGGCAGGATCCCCTGACCCAAATCAATAACTAGATGACCAAGACTCAAAAAAAGTAAATACATACTCAAATTACTGCGCCTCATTTCTCAGATTAAAAAGGAATATGAACAATCAACTTTTCGTCTCAGGCTAAGTAGTCGTAAAAAAACAAAAAGCGCTGGTTTGAGAATTTCCATCTTCTCAACCAACGCATTGAATATTTCTTCGTCGAACTCTTCAAGCTCTGATTGAATTTCAGAACCAAGCCGTAAATGTTGCTTAATGCTTTTGATTACTTAACCGGAAGCAGTTCAATTATACAGTTCAAAGCACTACTTACACAATAAATAATAGGCTATGAATCAATAGTTTTTATCAGCGTAACCCACCCAACCGCCTTCTTTAACAAGCGTCTCGTCAAACTCACCGACTTTGAAATCAATTGCTTCTGATTTATCTGCTGAAGTTACAATAAACTTATTTTCATCAATGTCAATTGTTATTGAAGTGTCTTTCCCCGCGTAGTTCTTAAAAAGATATTCGATCTTATCCTTGGGTAATTCGATTGCAAACATGCCACAGTTATACATATTCTGTCTGAATATTCTAGCAAAGCTTTCAGCAATCACTACATTGATTCCATTGACTTCTAACGCCCATGGAGCATGCTCTCTGGAAGAACCACAGCCAAAATTGGCTCTTGTTACAAGCA